>Ga0209090_10001288_pt1 | contig 16057 bp, 24 predicted proteins | sample ArcticOcean_MG_C_9_FD_187432 | JGI IMG/M metagenome (GOLD analysis project Ga0209090, IMG submission 187432) | Marine microbial communities from western Arctic Ocean - ArcticOcean_MG_CB2_152 (SPAdes) (version 2) | ecosystem: Environmental > Aquatic > Marine > Oceanic | place: Arctic Ocean... | reverse complement strand
TAGTAACCATAGATCATGAGATTTGTGATAGTGATCTTACTTATATCATCAACATTCTCCTTTACCATAGTGTAGTATTCAATTGGTTTAACATTAAATGTATTTAATAAAGTTGTTCCAATGTTATACTGTAACCAATACTCTGCATCATTTTCAGTCCATTCACGGTTCTTTATATAATCTACTTGATATTTAGCAACAGGTACATATTCAATATCATCCATTGTACCATTCTCTCTAATATATGTATTGTGATCTTCTACTATTCTGAATAAAGCTTGAGAATATGATAAATCAAATAATGCTTGAACTATATCAACCTTACTCCCTTGATTACCAGTAGAAAAATCTTTATATCTATATTCATTACGGTTAGTATCTAAATATATAAACATACTAGGAGACTTATCATTAGCGTTAAAGATAGACTTAATCTTAACATCCTGACCTGTTAACCTCTCTGGTAAATCTAAGTAATATTCAAATACCCAACTGCTTTTTATATCTTTCTTATCACTTGCAAAGTTCTTAGTTGTAATCATAGTAATAGAAAGGGGACAGTTTCCCATCCCCTCTATTTAAATATTACAGTTCAAAGTCTGACTTACCTGCAGCAGTAGCTGGTTCAAAGTCTCTCTTAACTTGACCATTGCTTTCAGCTTTTTTTGCTAATGACTTAACATGTGTAGCCTCATTAAATGTAATTAGTCTAGAATTTTCAACATCAATAGCTTCCATAGGTACACCATCTTTAGATAACTTAGGAAGATATAAATCATTATTGACATATCCTTCTTTGTTTTCCCACTCACGGCTTGCTAAACAAACTTTGATGAAAGAACTATTAGATACTAGTTTGTTTACTGATACTACAAAGTCTTCAATTGTATTTGCCTCAATAGCATCTAACTCAGTTCTTAATCCTAATGTTTCACTTAAGAAAATCATAGACTTTAAGATCTCTTGATCTCTACTAATTTCTCTACCGCTTGCTAATGTTGTATCTTTATATGGAAAAGGTGATACTCTTACTCTTCCAATTTGACCCTCATATCTACCTTGAGACTCATTATTCTTATCTTTATAAAATCCTTCAAACTCTCCGCCCATTGCTTCAGTTTCCATATGTAAGTTAATATTATATGCATCCTTGTCATAAGGAGTTACATCTAATGAAATAGAATTGATTCTAACTGTTGTGTTACCTGGACTCATTAAAGGTCTTGCTTTTCCTGAGCCTACGCTCATGTCTTTTGTGTTTAACATCTTTACTTTTTTTTAATTAATTAATTGTTTATTGTTCATACTCTGCTATACAGTTCTTAACTAACTGTAGATCATTATCTATAAAGGACTCTTCAAACATGTCCATTGGAGATTTACATGTGTTCTCTCCATTATTTTGGGTGTCAAACCCATACTCTAAACCATCATCTGTTTTCTTTACTCTACCAAATAATACTATAGAGAATAGACCTTCCAAAGTTAATGTATTATCTATCATTTTACCTATAGTTTTAGCTTTAACTTTTCTATTACCGTTACCATCTACTGATTCCTCAGAATGAGTCAAGAAAAATATAGTTAAGTCTTCTCTCATATCTTTTGGCATCTTAGCAACCTGTGCTAAGTTAGCTGCAATCTGAGTAAACTTATCATATCCTTTTTCATGTGCTCTATCAAAGTATTCAAAGCTAGACATATACTGCCAATCATCTACAATAAGATTAGTTATATGTGTCATCTTATCATTTACATGTTGCATTGCTTTAACAATACCTGGAGCGGATGAAGCTGAAGTCATATTACCTTTAGGATTATCTTTAGATATTAAACTATAGTCTTTCTTCCAACCTTTAAAAGGTAGAGGTTTGTTTGCAATGTTAATTATAAATGTTTCTTTAGGATCTAATGTCCTAATTGCTGTGGACTTTCCTGTCCCGGAGTCTGCTATGACTAATACACTTTGTGCCATTATTTATTTAATTTTTGATTAATACTTAGTAGTGCTTTTTCTATTCCTTTTAATACATTAACTATATCCCTTTCATCAGGATCAGTTAAATTTATTTCAGCTTTATTTTCTTCTGTAGCTGATACCCATTCTTTCTTTCTACTAACTATATCATTGATTACTTTTAGTTCAGATACTGGTACCATGTGTCTTTGAAATCCTGAGTTACTTGTAATTAATTCATACTCTTCTTTCCAGTGTGGATTAAACTTAAGTAAGTATAGTGTCCTTTTAGGATCTTCTGTTGCATACTCTATACTTACAAATTCTGTGTATATATCCATGTTATTTTCTAGTTCACTAGGAAAGAATGTAACATGTAATTCATCCTTACCTGCTGGCCTGTATGCCATTTTAGGTATATATGCTGGTTTATCTATTTGATTCACCTTAAAGTAATCTGCATGTTCTTCATATAGACTCTTTACACTTGCTTTACGTTCTTCTGGTGTCATTTTCATCTTCTTTCTTGTTGAGGAGGTGTGTCCATCTCCATGATTTGCATTCTCTCAAAAGCAGCTTTAAAGAAACTCATACGGGCATCCCCATTTCTTGCTTTTAGAAAATGTAATACTAATGTTTTATCATCTTCAATAATATATTTATCAGGTCCATACAATCTAATCTTCTGTTTAGCAGGCCTGTTAAGACCTATTAATGTATCAGCATGTTGTAACATTGCATCTGATCCAAATATATCTGACTCAAGTACATAATTTCCATACTTACCATCAATTGCTCTGTCAGGACTATCAATATTTCTATTGAGTTGTGATAAAGCAATAAACATACATGGATATTCACGTTTAACTTGGGTAAAGAATTCACCTAACTCAAATAACATGTCTAATCTATTGTTCTGATATGGTGCTCTCTTTACTAAGATAGTATGATCTAAAGTTATAATAGTTTTCTTCCCTTTATGTAATTCCATATATGCATCTATTTGTTCACGCATTTGGTTTACAGTCATAGGTGTAGATATTATATCAACAGGACTTTTTATCCTTTCTTTTGCATGTGAATGACATGTATCAAATGTGTTAGTAGTTAATACAGTTCCCGCACTGCAGAGTTCTTTATATGTTTTACCTGTAATAGAACTAAACTCTCTAATTGCTGAGGTTCTACCAACCATTTCAAATTGAAATTCTAAAACCCTGAAGTCTTCAGCAGGATTAAGTATAAATGACTCTCTAATAATTTGATCTTTAATTAGTGTCTTACCTGACCCCGGTCTTCCTCCTATTACTGTAAGAGTATTCCATTCTAATCCATCTGTCATAGCATCATTAAACTTAGGCCATGGTGTTTGAATAGATCTCTCTTTGCCTGACTGTCTGTCAAGCATGTATCTAAGTGCTTCATTAAAAGCTTTATATTGTCCTTCCCATTCTGGTGTGATCATACAACTCTTTCTTTAAAGTGGTTAGTGTCTTCATCTAGTCCTTCTTTCAACATATCACAGCAGTCAGCTAACTCTGAAAGTTTTACTTTAGAAGAATCAGATTTTGCTATAAAATATTGACTTGTTTTCATATATAGATAATCAGTAAGCTCATACTGATCTATATATCTATTGGTAGCTTTGAATATTTCTTCCCAAGTATAATCATAGTTCTCAAAGAACCATTTAAAATTATTTGTTAGGGTTCTTACGTTTGTTCTAGCAGGTTTACCACTAGGTAATTTCCGTGCAGGCCACAACTCTCTCCAATCTTCTACTTTTTTTATATAATCTTTACCCATTAAGATAGAGTTAGTCTTCTTCTTAGCTTTGATAAAAAAATTATCATACTTAATTTTTAAAGCTCTCCCTGTTACTGATAGCTCACAACCTGTTTCAAGATCTTCATTCATTATAATATATCCTTCTTTTCTTAATCCTTTTGATTCTAAATGAGGATTTATTTGAGGGTAACTTGTTGATGCTTCTATAGCATATAGTAATAACAATTGATTAGGAGTTATTTTATCTTTTATTATTTCTTGTAATAGTTCTAGCATTTTTGTTTTTTTTGGTTTACAAATATAATAAAAACTATCTGTTTATTCTAAATATTTAGTATCTTTGTAGTATAAATAATACAATTATGGCTAAACTTACTGATGAGGAATTTATTAAAATTCAAGAGGAAAATTCTGAAATGTTTAATAAACATTATGAAAAAATTAAAAAACTTCCTGATAATACTTTTGTAGGATTACCTGTAGATAAAAAGATTATGGTTCCTATTGATGGTATGTTCTTACAACATTTAAGAGTCCAAATGGATTATCTAATGCAATCAGAAGAACCATATACAGTTGTTGGTAGTCTTATGAAAGTTAAAGATATGCTTCAAAATAAGATAGACAAGAAAATTAAGTATGATAATTATGATATAGCTTTCTATTGTTGTTATGCTTTAATAAATCAAATATCAAATATTGCTGAAAAAACAGGAATGGCTGAAGCTTTTGATAAAGAAGCTATATTCAAGAGTGTAGATAAGCAATTTATGAGTGAAGCTCCTGTTCAAGATGTTGATCCATTAAGTGCTGAAGAATTAGCAAAACGTATGGGTATAACAATAGGTGATGACGGTAAAATTAAATATGATGAAGATTACATCAAAAAACAAGGTTTAGATGTCAAACCTACAACTGCAAGCACTATTGAATCTCATTTTGGTATGCCTGCAGAAGAAGTTCTTGAACAAGGTGTTAATCCTGTTAAAGCTTATAAAGACCGTAAAGAGAACAGACAAGAATATTATGATAAGGGTTAACGTAAGTTAGAACCTGTAAAATCTCCTATAGTTAATATAGCTTGTATAACAGAGTTCAGTTCTTCAGTATCACAATCAGCAAATGATTTAGTAACCATTGCTGTATCTTTTATTTGTTCCTTAAGTGTTATAGGATCTTCACCAATATCATTAGCCAGTTGACGGATCATTGCATGAATCTTAGCTAACTGGGCATTACTTCCTTTCATACCTATAGTATTAGCAAACACCTCTATTTTAGTGCCTTCAGGCATATCCTTGATGATTTGATCTAGTGTATCTTCCTTAGCTTTTATTGTTTGTTCTAATTGTCCGTTACGTTTAATTAGTATTGTGCTATATGTTATTTTCATAAGTTCTTTATTATGTGTGTGCCAGGCTGTTCATCCCCTGCGTCAGAGATGATTATGATAGTGATCATTACTTGTAACGCACTGTTTTAGCATCTACAAGAATAAATGTTTGACCACAACCAATTTCATAACAAACAACATCATCAATTGCAATAAACACTAGGTTTCCTTTCATGCAGTTAGGACACTTTATATCCGTGTCTATTGGATTAGGTGGTACGTGAAGTAATGTTTCTATACTCTCCTCCTCTAACATCTTCATATATATTTCTTTCATTTTTCCCATAATTATATTTTGTTTTTGAGTAATTATATGACATATTAAATATACAACCTGAGTATATTGCCATAAATACTATTAATACTATTACCATATTTTTTTTTAATTGTTTACATCAGGGTGGACAAGTGTATTAACTATATGGCAAAAGCGCCTTTATGCCCACCCCTCTGTAATACTTGTTATTTCTTTTTCCTTTTAGCAAATTCAGGTTCATCATCATAGTTAGATCCTGTTCTCTTATCTATATCTTTCTCTATTTGACTAGCTAAATATATACCGGTTGCTATACCTACTACATATATTGCTAATCCTACTATTACATACATTGCTTCCATAATTAATTATTTAAAGGGTTATAAATTTCTATTTTACTTTGATCAAATCCTGATAATGCATTGGTTACCCACTTCTCATCAACAGTGTCCTTGTAACATAGTACATGACATGTTGCTGTCTCAGAAGGATTTAACCTTAACAGTCTACCAATACGTTGAGCAGTCTTTCTTTCATTACCATACGCATGCATTATTATACCTTGCTTAAGATTAGGTATACTTACACCTTCACTTAATTGTAATACACATGACAGCTGGTCAATTCTACCATCACTAAATAATTCTAGATTATCTTCAGAGTTTTTATTCTTTGAGTGGTAGCTATGCTTACACATCTGATCAGCTTGCTTCTGAGTGTTAGCAAACACTATACACTTCTGACCCATACGTTTCAACATACCTTTAACATAGTGCTCTTTAGTAGAGTATGTCATCATAGACTTCATGCGCAGTATTCCAAAGAACTGTTTCTTCTTCATAGTATCTGCTTGCTCTAATCTATTAGTGCTGTAATTATAATCATTTACTTCAGATGTATACCATTTACCCCCGGTCTTCTTGTTATTCTTTTCTAAAGACTTGCTTCCTGATAGGTTTAAGTAATGTATAACAATCTTATATTGATTTAGTATATTACCATCAGATGCTTCATCAACACTGAACTCATACTTAATAGGACAGTATTTACTAACCATCCTATATTTCTCAGTACCTTTTCTTTTAGGTGGTGTACCAGTTAGGCCCAGTATCTTTCCTTTAAACTTGCTAAGGAATTCTTCATGGTTATCTAAAAGACTGTGGCATTCATCTAAGTATACTACATCATATTCATTTGGGTTATGCTTATTAATGCTGAGATAGGTTGTATAAGTAATATGTTTACCCATACCTTCCATCTCAGTCTTAATCATTTCATCATCCCATGAATTAAATATAGATTTCTTAGGTGCTACAACTAGATATGTAACCATAGGGTGATAGTTCTTAACCATATGTTGTAGGCCTATCCTGGTCTTACCAACTCCCATAGATATACCAAGACCACACCTATGATTGCTATTAGCAACCAATAGTGCTTTCTCTTGTATGTCATCCTTACTCATAAGTTAATCTTTCTATCATCCCCATCAGGAAGTAGTGATCTTTCATGATCTGTCATAGACGTTACAGGAATTTTACTTTTCAGATACTGAGCTGTACCGTATGCATGTATAAGCATCTGCAACATTTGTTCTTTGTTACATGTTAATATGTCTATAGGAAAAGGATTATAAAGTTTAGGTTCATCTGTGTATGATTCCCAGTCTCTCATTTCTCCTATACTCTTACCTATTTTATCTACTATTGCCAATGATTTTTTAAATCTTTCAACATTTTCTAATGACCTAGCTTCTTCTACTTCAGCAGCTTCTTTCTTTAAGTCAGAAACTTTTTTAAGTTTTAGTTGTTTAAACATCTTTTTTGATATGTTCATATTTATTTTTTTTAAAATCTGATTCATAATTCTTCTTTAGTAATATTATACTTCTTAATTAATGCAAGTCTTTGTGTCATTAGTCTTGCTCTACTTGTTTTGGGTTTGTCAAAAGTCTTATTAACATGTCTACCATCTTTATCTGTGGTGATTGTCTTAATAGTTCTTTGGAGATTTTTGCATATCTCAATTGCTTTTTCTTTAGCCATATCATTTATTTTTTAATAACTCAGTTCTCTGAGCACCATATTTCTTAGTTCTTTTATCTATATAGTTATATCTTTTTTTCTTTTCATACTGTTTTACTATAGTTCCTTTAGAAATAGAAGACATACCCCATCCAAATTGCATAGCAAAAGTATTGTACTGTTTTGATTCTTTATTATATCCTTCCATTTTAATTTCTTTTAATTGAGTAACCTAATTCTATTGCTTCTTTAGGATGTTCTTCTATCCATATGTGACATGATCTACATACTGATAACCAAGTAGTTATATCATTATGATATTTACCTCTACCTTTTTTATGATGTATATCAGATGCAAACAATGAACAGGTATCTAAACGTGCACAACACATTGGATACTTATCCATGTATGTTTTTCTTAATGCTGTATATACTGTGTCAAGAGCATTCATCTTAGAAGACTTTTTTCTAATTGGTTTTTTAGATGGTTTGATTGGTGTACGTTTGAGTGGTTTTGTTGGGACCTTAGTTAGCCAACAAGACTTACAATATTTATACCTACCTTCACTCTTCCAGATGAATTGCTCTTTATCACAGCCAACACACAGTTTGCGTTTAGCTTTCATTTAATTGTATAATAGTTATTAGGAAGTAATCCTTCACTTATGAATTTAATTATAAGATCTTCATAACTTATACCTAATGTTTTTAATTGTATGTTATTAATGAATTGATTATCTGTTTCATTAACAGGAACATTGATTATTTCCTCTGCTAATTTACTTGATGTAAAAAGGCCAAGTATTTCATTAGCTCTTTTATTGCACACCATTTGTTTCCATTTATTAATAACTCTTTGGGCACGTCTCCATACTTTCTTAATCCTTCTCTTCTTGTCCCAATGCATTTGTGTTACTTCTTCTGGTTTATATACATTTAAACCATGTAATACTCTCTTAAATAGAAAGTGTTGATGTTGATTTAGTTCACTATATACTACAGTTTGCACTAAATTTTTACTAATTGTTTGATAGTCACCTAGGATACCTAGATATTCTAACTTATTTATTCTGTTTTCTGAGTTGATTGTTTGTACTTGAGTTTTTGTAAGCATTTTAATTTTCTTTAATTGAGTAATTTGTTCCTTATTATGTTTGTTGTAAAAAGTTAAGAGGTGAGTGGAATCAGACCGATAGCCAGAAAATTCTGTTTAGCATACTATCTATGTGTAGCAACCCTTGGCATAGGATTTAACTACTGTAACTCACCTCTCTTCTTTAATTTTTATAGATTAAATGAAGCTGGTTCTTCAACTTCTTCTTCAATCTCTTCTACTTCTTCTACTTCTTCCTCTATTTCTTGAGACTTGTCAAGTAATTCATCAAGCTCTTGCTCTAAAGGTGTCATTTTATCTTCAGCTTCAACTTCAGCTATAGTATCTATAATATTTGTTTGTGCAGGATCAACTTCTTCTTCATTTGATTTGAAGAAACTTTCTCCACTTATCATAGACTTAGTATCATCAGTAGCAGCAGCTAAACTATTTGCTTCTCTGATTTCATCACCATTAGTGTGAGCTATTAATGTATCTACTCTAGTGTGACTTGCGTCATACTCAGTAACTCTATAAATTGGTTGATCATCTACACGACATATTACACCAGTATCTCCTGCATACTTAATGTCTCTGTCATTACCGTTATGAGACTCTGTTATAACTATTTGGCCTGGTAAATATTTCATTTTGTTGATACCAAGATCTTGTAGATCATCAAGCTTACCGTGTAATAGTGTGCTCATGTTTCTTTTACGTACCCATCCTGATGGAGCTATCCATATTTTTTCTTGCACTAATCTTACATGTGCATACTCTGGGTTGTTGGCAGATACACGGATTTTGTTACCGTTATCATCTGCAATGATTTGAATTTGTTGTTCTTTCTTTGCCATAATTAATTTTTAGCTAAGTTAATAAAAGGGTTAATAAAAAAGAGGACGTACTATACCTAAGTATAATAGTCCTCTATATTGTATAAAGAAGAGAAGGTGTTACCTAATCTTCATCTTTGTTATGAAAGTATTTGTCTTCTAATTTAACCTGTTCTGGTATATTAGTAAGGTCATGCTCATCATTATGCTCTTTTGGTTCTTTCTTAACTTTACTTGAACCTTTATATGAGTTATAAAATGGATTGTTTATCTCCATGCTTTGATGGGAACCTAAACCTTCTAGTTCATTAAGCTCTTCATCAGACATGTCTAAGTATTGATCTAATGATAATTCTATTGTTCTTCCTGATCTGAGTTGGTATAACATTATATTATTATTTACTTGTACCTTAGTGAGGTGCAAATATATAGAACAATGATGTCATTTACTCAGGTTGAGAGGATTATAATTATACTTGAGTCAATATAATTAGGAGATATATAGCTATTGTCCTGTTTGAAGGTTTACATATTTCTTCTTGAAGCTAGATGATGTTGGTTTACATTGTAGTTTTCTGAGCATTGACGTGACGATAGTTGACTTGATGATAGTGAACTGACCATCTCTATGACCTATTACCTCTACACTTTTCTTACGTGAATATTTATCATATTCAGAGCTGTATGAATCTGATCCTGTAACTATACCTACTGAAAATCCATCATTATATAATTTAGCATTGGATAATTCAATCAAGTTACCATAATCTTTTAACTCATAACCATCTTGCTTGAACTCTACAATATCACCTATGTTTACAGTCTTATATTCTTTTGTTTTACTAAGAACTAATTGTAATAAGAATCCTCTATCAGTATCTGTAAGCTTACTGCTAATTAACTTAACGATATGATCTCTGTTTATATGATCAATGAAGTGTTTAGATAATGTATCATCTAACACACTGTCTGGTAACTCAATCATCTTTTATATTTTTTTTCTAATTCATTACAACTAGAGTCTAACAATTCTATAAGGCCCTGTCTATAATCTTTACATGGCTCATCAATTAACTTTCTGATACCTTGTAATGTCTCAACTAACCTTATACTTACATACTGTGCATTGTCTTCTATCTTAACTAGCTCAGTTACTTGGACCTTTAGTCCATCTTCTATCTTGGTTATAAGTTTAGGTAGATTTATATCTGACCTATCATTTATATACCCTTTAACTAGCTTGTCATGTAATATTACCATTGGTTTAATGGTTGCAGGAATATTTTCCCCATCTATATATTCAAAATCTTTTGTCATAATACTTGTTTTATTTTAATAATTAGAATAAAGGAGAGAACCGTAGTCCCCTCCTATATTCACTCACTCAGAACTACTTTGTTTTTATACTTATTTAATGTAAGCATATCTATAGTCATGTAATTAGTTTTAGAATCCTTTTTAGACACACGTACTAATGTAGCTGTATCAATATGCTTAATAATATTCCTTGCTTCTCTAATTTTATATGCAATTTCTTTTAACATGTCTAAACTACCAAGATTACCCTCTAGTGCTAGACCTTTTTTTCTTAATTTTAAATGTGATGTGTACATATGACAACCAAAGGCTATAGTAAGATCACCAGCATTTACATGAATCTCAAATCCATAATCATTATCAATTGCATGTAATTTTTCTCTTAACCACTTTGGAGAACCAGTATATGTTCCATACCTAATAGTTGTACGATCATTCCTTATATCATATACTTGACCAACATCACCTGCGTAATATTTATTATGTATAAATATATTTTTATCAAGAGTATCATTTTGAGTCATCATGCTTACAGTGTTACCTTTAAATTGAGACTTGTTACATATAATAGGTGTCTTACCAGCTAAGTTAACTGTTTTTTGAATTGATTTCCAATCTCTATTATTTTTCATAATTAATTATTACTAAATATAATACCAATCATAACGAATGGTAATGCTATTCCTATTAAAAGACCTGAATGGTCTTGGTCCCATATGATTGTTAACCCAAACATTGGCACTCTTTCTATTACGAATCTCATATGTTTGATTCAGATATTAATACTGATAATCCTGCAAATGATATACTTCCTATGAGTAAGGATGCTAATAGTGCAAGAGCTGCATTACCAGTTGATTCATTCCAAAAGTTTAATAGTAATCCTACTAATGTAAATATACACACTAGAATTAATGATGTTAGTATTGTTATTAATACTGATTTGTAAATTGTTTTCATGATAGCTTTAATTTATTTAGTTAGTTAATTTATTAATAATAGACTAGGTATGCTCTCCTAGTTTCGTCCTTAAGGACTCATCAGTATTATAAAGCAGGTTTTTCATGTCTTGCAACATAAGTTAACCTGATAACTGTCCACTCTATATTTAGACACCGTTGGCTTAGTGTTAGTTTAAATACAACAACTCTCCACTGATACACCACGTGTGTGAGCATACAATGGTCCTAGCACTGTACTCTTGGTATGCAATAAACGCTTCAAGGAGTTGTTGTATTATTTAATTTCTTCTGGTGGTGTTTCTATTGTATAGAACGATTGAGTTCTTGTACCAAACTTTTTACTTACAGTCTCCCACATTAGCATAGCACATGCTTCATTATGGAAAATACCCCAAGATGTTCCATCATCTTTTTCTAGGCTTGGATTAAAACCTCTTACTTCAAATTTTGTATTGTACGGTTTGATTTTTGACATGATATTATTTTTAAGATTACGGTTGATATGTCTATTATTCTATAGAGAGAGAGACAAAGACTAACATAAGAGCACCATAGAGTGGAACTCTACTATTATGGTCATGAGGTAGCGACTGATACCCTTATGATAGCTATATCTTTAATAAGCACTATTAATACAGTGAAGTGGTAAACAGTGGTAATATGTGGTAATGGTTAGGACTTACACACAATAATGACTGCATACTATACTTTTTTTACAATTTTTAATGGGATACTATGAACGTATGATAGTGATCCATGTAAAAGAGGCAGATACAACCAAAGTGAGGAAGGTTTGACTAGTATTCCGTCAGGAGACTAGTGATTGACCCTCAACTCAGGTGAGATTTGGTTAATATATGTACCTATACTGTTAAACAGTTAGAGAAAAGGAGTAAGATGTACCTCCTTTTTGTTTACTACTCTAAGTATTACTTAGGATCTACGTAGTAGATTGAAGACTTGTACTCCTTCTTAGACCCCTTCTTAGGTGGGATAGCATCATTAGACATGATAAACTCTGGTAACTCAGTACCGAATTCCATCTCCTTAGGAGTACAACTGATTAACCCTAGACGACCACCTTCAGAGTTACGTCCTGTCCAAACATTGTCCAACATTCCTACTGTACCTCTCTCCCCTGTGTTAGGAGGAGTATCAGTAACGAGTACTGACTTACTTAAACACTTAACAAAATATACCATTTTAATAAATAAAATTGGTTCATAAAAATCCCCTTACGGTGTAGCCAGAAAGTGATAGGGGTTACCCACTCTCCAATTTTGAGCGGGGGAGCAGATCACAGGGGCCTCATTAGCACGTCATATATATTAAAATTACTGGTACAGACATTTTTTTTATATACTCAGGTGGACCAGGGGGTGTAAAAGCTGGTTACTTAAATGTTGTATATGTTTTGGTTTTTCCGTATATTATTGTATGGAGATGAATAAAGGAAAAAAAATTCAAAATTTTAATGGTAAGGTTAAAAGTTATTTGGATCTCGTTAATCAAATGGGTGTTCCTGTTGATCAAGACGAAGAAGGACAAATAGATCAATTAAAAGAGGGAGGGGGTTTACCTAAAGCACAAAATGGTTTAAATGAATTTTGTACTAATGCACCAATAATTAATTCAGGTGGAAAGGTTTTTGCTCAATGTAGGAATAGAGATTATGACTCTGAACATGATTTTGAACTTGGTGCAGCAATGTCAGTTGGTAAATTAAATGATGAGTTTACTTCATCATTTAAAGGAACTGCAGGATATACTTTTAACCCTAGTGGTGGAACAGGTGGTTTTAAAGGATACCTTGGTGCAAACTATGGTAAACGTGCTACAGCATTTGGTAATAATGATGTCAACATGGATAATATTTCATCTGGAGTTCTTTCTGGTGGATATACAGGAGAGGTTGGTGGTAATTCATATAACTGGCAAACACCTACACAATATGAATTTGGAGCTTATGCAGATAAAGATTTAATAGGAAATAATGGTACTACTTTTGGTGGATATGGTCGTTTTGGAATACTAAATGCAAAAGCTGGATATAATGCAAACACAGGACCACAGTTCTCTATTGGCCTTGGTTTACCTATCAAAAAACATGGTGGAGAAGAACATGAAGGATTAGATGGTGTAACAGTAGGAGCAGATGGAAAGCTAGTTATGAATCAAAATTCTGACATAAAAAATGCTATTATAGATGAATCATATACTAAAGGATATAATACAAGATGGGCAAACGAAGTTGATAAAAATATAAGTGGTAGTTATCATCTTTATGATAAACCGTATAAGTCTGATCTTTCTAATATGACAGAACTCAGAAGAGAAGGGTTGCTTAATGCAGAAGAATATTTAGGTATGCCTTCTGAGTATGGTATAGATTCAAAACGAGGTGGGGGTTATAAGTATATGAGTGGTGTTGGTGGTGTAAGTTACCTAGGAGATAGAGATTTAATAGATCCATTGACGGGTAATGTACCAGAATATCTGTCTGACTTGTATGATCCTAAAAAACATAATAACAGACTATACTATGGTGAAAATATCAATCCGGATAACACATTGAATAATCTTAAGCGTTCCTATTTTGGAAATCAAAATCATAGTCAGAAAAGTTTTGATCAAGTAAGAGAGCATGAATTAGGTCATGCTTTTACAAATAATCAATCTTTAATAACTCCTTATGCTGCACAGTTGTTAAAAAAGTCAAAAACTCTTGACGATAGATCAGATGTATCGTTTAAAGAATGGAAAGAGCAGGAAGGTCTTGGAAAAAGATCTTTAGGACAGATGGGTAGTGATTTTTTAAAAAATATTGATTTTAAAAAAGGTGATACAAGAAAGGATCAATATAGAGATTGGAAAAATACTGCAACAGGTGATTATTTAACTGATCCAGCAGAAGTGTATACAAGATATAAAAAAGGTCAAAACCATTTAAAAAATGCTGGTATATTTGATCACACTACAGGAGAACCATTCACTGAAGAGCATTATAATAAAGTTCAGGAATGGATGAAGACTGATGATTTTAAAAATGCTGATTCTGATGTTAAAGAATTTTTTGGTACTGATGATTATACTTCAGAGTTTAACAAAAAGATAAACAAGCCTAATCTAATAGAGATCATGAATAATGTTGCAGATAATTCTGAGATAGGTGGTGATGATTTACAGCAAGGTATGTATGCTAAGTATGGTGGTTCATTACGTAAGTTTCAAGGTGATGTAGGAGGTAGTGAGACAAAGAGTAAGGCTACAGTATTTATTGGGAGTGGTAGAAATGGAATGTTTGAAGATGACTTTGAGAGAATGAAGGCGGATCTTGATAAGAAGTACGGGGTTGATAATTATCAAGTTGTTCGTTCTAAAGATGTGCAAAGAAAGATGAATAGTGACATATTAGGAAATGAAGAATTACTTGATTTTAATGAAGGTAATTATACAAAAGCACTACATGCTAGACGTGATTTATCATTTCAACTGTTTAAAAAGAAGAACCCTAATCATGATCTGAGTAAGTTTGAGACATATGAAGATCTTGAGGCAGATCATTTCTTACGAGTTTCCAAAATAAAAAGGGATGGAACTGAGAGCTACTCCACGGCTGATTTACATAAAGTTTTACCATTGTATCAGTATCAGGATGAGCATGGGTTGAAGACCTATAATGATGATAAGGAGTGGGCTGCGTCTAATAATAATGTTCATGATTTAGTTCAAGCAAGGAAAGCATATAATAAACAAAATAGGCTGTATAAAAATTTAGATGCAAATGAAAGATTAAACTACTATAAGACTTACTTTGAAAACATGGGAGAAGGTTCAGATGTATACATGTTAAAACACGGTGACAACATGTTCTTATCAGACGCAGGTACTCTATCAGAAGGAACAAGAAGTGATTTTAAATATGGAAATACACCTGATAAGCTAGATACATTTGCAGAAGCAATGACTACATGGGGTCCTGCAACTACAGGTACTTGTTATATGGGTGTATGTAATGGTTTACCTGGTGCAAAACACATTGCTAACGAAACAGGTATGACAACTAAAGCTCAAAAAGGCAATTGGGCTGGTTATTATGATAGATCTGGAACATATGGTGATGATCAAACATTTGATGAAAAGTTCTTCAATCCACAAAATAAAGGAAACCAGCAGTCAGGTGGTTATTATAATACATATACAAACAAAGATGGAGTTATGACAACGGAATCTACAGGTTACATGGCACCAAAAAGAACAAGAGAAGAACAAGCTATAGAAGATTATTATCGTCAAGCTTCATTTAAATATGGTGGTCAACTACCAAAGGCACAGGATGGTACTGAAACTTCTTATGGTCAAAAGCTGGCTGATTCAGGAATGGATCTTATTGAAAAAGGATTTAATTCTACAAGGCCATCAATGGGGGTA
>Ga0209090_10001285_pt1 | contig 16070 bp, 21 predicted proteins | sample ArcticOcean_MG_C_9_FD_187432 | JGI IMG/M metagenome (GOLD analysis project Ga0209090, IMG submission 187432) | Marine microbial communities from western Arctic Ocean - ArcticOcean_MG_CB2_152 (SPAdes) (version 2) | ecosystem: Environmental > Aquatic > Marine > Oceanic | place: Arctic Ocean... | reverse complement strand
CAACTAATGAGCCAGTCCAGATTACTATGACGCTTAGATACGATAACGCAATACAACAAGACGGATCTAAAGGTGTTATTACTGATAACTCAACAGGTGTTGGAGCCGCAGTAGGATTCACGTACAAGCCTGGCGCTACAACAGGAATATAATTTATAATATAGTGAGGTTACTTAACGTAGCCTCACTTATTATTTTAATAGAGCACACCCTTCATGGCATTCGAACCAACTGATCTACCGAAACTTTTAAACCTCGTTAATGATGCTAAAGCGTTTGGCGGAATGTTCAACGGTGCTGTAAGAGTTTTCACTCCTGCAGAGGACAATGGATCAGGCGGAATGTTCAACGGTAAAGTTACCCCGTTCAAAGCTCGAGGTGACCAACCAACAGGGCATTATTGGAAAGATATTAATAATGCAACCAGATTTAATCCTGAAAATACTCCAGTACGCCTACCGTTCAATGGCTATGTTAATTTTATTTTTAATGATAACATAAACCTGAATGAGTTGAATACTAATGCAGACTTTCAAAACAGATTAAGCAGTATGGTACAATCCAGCACAATGCCAAGTGCAGAGTTTGCCACAACAGTACAAAATCAGTATAACAGAAAACGCATAACAGTATCAGCTGTCGACTATAAACCTGTACAGGTTGTAGTTTACGATACAGTCGATAGTTTATGGGTTACTATGTTAATGAGAATGTACTCACACTTATTCACCAACCCTACTAATATGTATAAAGAAGGTGTAAAAACAACTATTAAGAATGATATAGTTCCTGAATCTGTACCAGATGCCAGTGGAAGTTTTACTAGACCATTCGATAGTAATTCTGCAGGATTAAACTTACAGCCGGCAGATCAACGAAACTTTCTTACAAGTATAGACGTTGTACAGTATCACGGACAGAAGGCTATTAAGTATACATTATTTAATCCTATAATAACTTCCTTTGAAATTACCGGAGTAGACTATACTAACTCAACAGCGGCTAGTACTATTAGTTTAAGTATTGAATATGAAAATTTTACAATGGCACCAAATGTAAATGAACGTATGGAAGAAGACGACCTGAAAAGATTTTCAAACTTTCATACAGGCGAATGGAAAATGTTAGAAGCCGGTGACAAAGCAGAAGGGCAACACCCAAGTGCTATATATCCATTAGCATTACAAGAAAGAAAAGCTGAATTTTTAAACGGCGTATCCAGGAAAGAACAAGTTAGTTTTTTAGATTCGTTTAGCACTAGTGGCGAAGCGCCATTGACAGACGCCGAAGCCAGCAAAATGGTAGATACTTACAATGCCGGACAAGCCGTCGGCGGCGGCAACCAGGCAGGTGGCGGATAATGAGTACTAGTTTATATGAAACATTTGGTAACGAAGTAAGTTATGAAGTTCGTAAAGATAAACTTGTTAAGTTTTTAGAAAACTCTACTATAGCATTTCCACTACCAGAAGCAAGTGTGGAAATTCTAACAACAATGTTAGGACAACCAAACGCCGGAATGAACGGCGATGAAATTGATTTAGTTTATGGCAGACTTACTAGTATCGGCTTTAATGAAGCAACAGGCAAAACACTTGCAGTTGCACTAATACAAATTGCCAAACAGCAAGGTGTACACCCGATGGAGTATTTTGAAATAAACGAAACTTCAATCAAACTAGCAGAGAACACTTACAAAGCTATAAATAAAATTAGACCAAAAGGAAATCTTATTGGTTTAACTGTTTCTAAAACAAACAGACAAAGCAAGATAGCAAACGCAATTAGGCCTTAATAATGGCATCACATTATTCCCAAGGGTTATACACACCCCAGAATCCAGAAAAATATATAGGACCTAAAAAGCCTTTTGCACGAAGTAGTTGGGAAACTGCCTTTATGCGATTCTGCGATAGTCATCCGAACATAATAAAATGGGCTAGTGAGAATGTAAAAATTCCTTATAGGCATCCTTTAACAGGCAAGATAACAAACTATGTACCTGACTTTATGGTACAGTACCAAGACAAGAACGGAAAAACATTGGTAGAACTTATAGAAATTAAGCCTAAGAGCCAAACAGTGATAGAAAATGCTAAAGGAAGAGGCGATAAAATGGCAACTATAGTAAATGCCGCCAAGTGGACAGCCGCACAGCAATGGTCAGAAGCAAAAGGCATAAGATTTAAAGTAATAACAGAAGATCAGATATTTAGAAATAATCCTAAGAAACGAGCCACTCCAAAACGCCAACGCAGAAAGTAACACAGCAGGTAAATACTGTTATGACAAAATTAATAGACGCACACTTACTGCATCCGCCAACATCGCAGTTAATCCCTATTGCTAAACGTAATAAAGAACTTCAGTATAATATAACTAACTCATGTAACTTACCACGACAAAGTTTAAATATCACTGTTAACGGTGAATGCTACATAGATAATTGTGAATTATATTTGCCGTTTTCTGTGTGTAACATTTTAGATGTAGAGTCGTTAGAAGAAATTTGGGATCAGCCGTTAGCAAAAGAGTTACAGCAAGATGTAGATGATAAGAAGTTTACCTATTGTGCTGTTGAACATTGCGGCATTATGGATAGAGATTTAGAACACAGTGATGAGCAAGGATTATTCCAATCAATTTTTGTTAATGTAGATGATAGTTGTAATTTAGCATGTCCTAGTTGTAGAACAGGAATGCTTCTTCGACTTCAAGGCGAAAGATTTGATAAGCAAGTACTGTATGCCAAGCATACTATAAAGTTAATAGAACGGTACAAAGGTCGTACAAACGTAACACTAACTGGCAACGGCGATCCTTTAGCAAGTATTATAATGAGGCCATTTGTTAAAGATTGGATTCCACAAGCTAATCATTCTGTTACATTATTTACTAACGGTTTACTAATGAAAAAACAATTAGCCGGAAGTAAAATATTACCAAATATAGGCGAATTTAAAATTAGTATAGATGCTGGCTGTAAAGAAGTGTATGAAGATGTCAGGAGACCCGGAGTTTGGGAAAAACTAATAGAAAATTTAGATTGGATGCAAGAAAACAAACTACCTAATATGAGGATAGCTTTTAACTTTACGGCACAAAAAGCAAATGCACTAGATATTATAAATTTTGTTAGACTATGCGCCAAGTATAATGCTAGGGGATTTATTACTAAGTTAGATGATTGGAAAACATTTGTTAATTATGAAGAAGAGGATATAACCGATAACCTCACACACCCATTACGAGAAGAATTTTTAGCTCAACTTAGAGCAATTGACCTAGAGCCTAATGCACACAACATATCTGTATCACATAATATAGCAAAGTACAAATAAAGTAGGCAAATTTACTGTTTAAAATGTTGTTTACCAACAGAACCACAATGCCACGAGTCGAACTCTGCTGGCAACGAAAAAACTATTGGATATTTATTATTATTAGTTTTTGCTCTAGTTTCTAACCAACAAACTGTGCCCTTATACTTTCGATATATTTCGTATTGATTCTGCATGGTGCTTATAATTTGATCCCTATAACCAAGTAACGATGATTCAGTAAATGTGCTGTCTATATGAGATTGACATTCTCGAATAGTCTCAAATTTGGTATCGTTCCAATGATTATAATTATCGATATGACGGTTAGGTCCCGGATGAAAGCCACGAGTTATATTAGCTAATGCCCAACTTTTTATCTGAGCAGTAATATCATGTCTTACGGTGTAAAATAAGTTAGAACTGTTGTCTAGCCAGTGTTTATAAAATAACTCTCTAGTCTCTCCACGAAGATTATTATTAGTTGGCATTATTTTATATATCTGATTTATAGATTTTGGGTAACTGAACAGGTTTGTATGAAAGTCTAGCTCACCAGTAAATTGATGTTCGTAAGTCATACCCAGAGTTTCACTTAACGCTGTAATAAGTGTACTAGATCCTGTCCTATAGCCTGAAATTATTCCTATCATGATAATACTTAGCATAAATACTGTTATGACAAAGAAATTAGAAGAAGAATTTAATCTACCTCCCATGCAAGACACGTATGAAGCCATACCAGAGACTGCTCCTCAAAAAGAACTAAATGATCAGCAAGTAACTGAATTTGAGACTATAGATGTAGAAGATATTCAAACAGCTTTAACCACAGCAGAAAAAATTGACAATGCTTTACAAAATGTAAAGGGTCTTGAGGATCATAATGTTGAAATGGATGATATTGCTCGACAGGCAACAGACAGTTTTCAGCAGTTGATGAACTTGGGTATGAATGTCGGGGATAGAGAAGCTGGCAGTATATTTGATAGTGCCGCAAAAATGTTAAAGACTGCCTTAGAAGCAAAAGATAGTAAGATTAATTCAAAGTTAAAACAAATTGATATGATGATTAAGAAAGCAAGGCTTGATAGCAATGCTGGTAATTATGATGATGGCAGTCCAGCAACTGCTACAATGGATCGTAACGAATTATTGAAAATAATTAATACTAAAGTAGATGACGTTACTGACTAGGAATAGTCCAAGCACCGTTTTTAAACACTACCACAGTACCATCGTTTGCCAATGAATATTCGCCTTCTTTAGGATTTTGAGGTTCTTTAACTTTAATGGTCATGCTTCTATTTATAAAAAAACGATAAATATGATAAATAAGTGTAACAGGAGTTTATAATAAATGAAAAACTTAAAAGAACTAATTAACGAATCTTTTAGCAAAGAGTACGGCTATAGAATTAAGTTAGCGAGAAATTGTAGCCCGGATGATCTGTCTAAACTAGAAGGCGTTCTTGCAAAGTATAACTTAGTTAGTGCTACTCCTTGGAAAAGATTACCAATCCAAGAAAATCCAATGGAATTTCAAAGATTGAAAGGTGTAAATGTTACATCTGAAGTATGCAGTACAGATGTTGTACTTAAATACCCAGTCAACCAGAGAATACTTGAAGTATTAATATGTGTTGAAATGGGCGTGGATCATGACCATGTATTATGTTACGGTGTTAACGATCCTAGGCGTGTCGAAAGTGAAATGGCTGAGAAAAGACTAGCAGATGACTTAGACAGGAGTGTTGAGACACCAGAAGCACAACTAGAAGAAGTGGATTCAACTGAAGAACAAGAGCATTATACTGCACAGAACGAAGATTTAGACATAGCAGTGTTTGGCGAAGAGTACAATAGTAAATTTTTAGCAGAACTAGAAAGAATCAAAGCAGAAAAAGGTGCTGATTACTTTAAGAACTATCCTACTAAAGACGAGCTAATGGGCGACAACCTAAGAGCAATGCACGATTCAATCACAGGCTTGGCACATGGCGGAAACGCACCTGAATCTAAGATGGCTGATGTAATATCACAAAGTTCGAGAAGAAACTAATATGAATAATCATGACCTAAACAAACGATTAATGGAACTGTTTGCAGAAGCTCCAGCACAAGAAGTTAGTAATTGCTGTGGCGCTCCTATACAAGGAGAAGTAGATAGTGGTCATGGTAGATGTTCACAATGTAAAGAGATGGCATCAGTTGAAACTGATGAGTCAGTAGAACCTGGCAACGAAGTAATGGTAGTAGAACCAGAAACAGACGAAGCACCATGTGGAATGGAACCAGAAATGGAACCTGCCCCAGAACAAACTGGCGGCTCAGTTACATTTAGACAAGAAAAGAACACTGATAAAGGTTCAGTAAGCATAGAAGCAAGTGCTGACGATATGCAAGAACTAGCAAAAGTATTAAAACTTGCAGGAATAACACTTCCGCAAGGCATAAACCCAGAACAACCAGAACAACCAGAAGCAGAAGTAGAAGTAGACGCCGATGACGGCAGTCACCCAACTATGGACTTCCCACACACAGACGTTGATGCTAACATGTCTACAGACAAAGCAGTATTGACTAGTGTTATTAGAGATAAACTTAGAGATTATCTTAAAAACAGCCGTTCCTAGTAAACAATCCCTCAAAACTCACATAAATACTTACTATGCCTAAAGGAACAGTAAATACCGAGCTGGTAAAACCAGCATACCAAAAAATACAGTACGACCAGGAGATGCTTAGAGAGTTTCAACTGTGTTGCGACCCTGTACATGGCGCCTTGTACTTCATGGAAAACTTTGTAAAGATCCAGCATCCTACAAAGGGCGGAATTGACTTTGTACCCTTCGATTACCAGAAGGATTTAATAAACAACTACAACGAATTTAGATACAGTATTAACATGCTGGGCAGACAGATGGGTAAGACCACTGTGGCGGCGGCATACTTGCTATGGTTTGCTATGTTTAAGCCAGACAGCACAATATTAGTTGCGGCTCACAAAGCGGCAGGCTCACAAGAAATCATGCAACGTATAAGATATGCATACGAATGTATTCCAGACCATATTAGAGCAGGTGTTTCAGAATATAATAAGACTAGTTTAACATTTGACAATGGATCACGTATAGTAAGTAGTACAACTACTGAGAATACTGGTCGTGGTATGTCGTTAACATTAGTTTACTTGGATGAGTTTGCGTTTGTACCCCCACGTATTGCCGCAGAATTTTGGACAGCATTGTCTCCAACATTAAGTACAGGCGGAAAATGTATTATGACATCTACGCCTAACAGTGATGAAGACACATTTGCTAGTATTTGGAATCAAGCAACAAAGACAGTTGATGAATATGGTAATCCAAGTGTTGTCGGTGTCAACGGATTTAAAGGATACATGGCAAAATGGGATCAGCATCCAGATAGAACGGTAGAGTGGGCAGAAGAAGAACGTAGTAGAATAGGTGAAGAACGATTTAGACGAGAACATGAATGTGAATTCATTATTTACAATGAAACACTTGTAGATCCTTTAAAACTTGCCACTATGCATGCCACAGACGCCCTGTACAAGATGGGACAAGTACGTTGGTATAAGAGGCCCAGTGCAGATAAGATGTATGTAGTGAGTTTAGACCCAAGTGCAGGCACCGGCGGTGACAATGCCGCACTACAAGTAATAGAACTACCTAGTATGAATCAAGTTGCAGAATGGTGTCATAACAAAACTCCTATCGAGGGGCAAGTTAAGACAATGATGGAAATTCTTACAGAAATACAGAACTATGGTGCCAAAGAAATTTATTGGACAGTAGAAAACAACAGTATTGGTGAAGCGGCACTCGTTGTTATTAGAGACACTGGTGAGGAAGCCTTCCCAGGAACGTTCTTACATGATCCTGTTAAAGTACAAGGACGTAAAGGACGTAAAGGATTCCATACAAGCAGTAAAACAAAAATAGAAGGCTGTATTCAAATTAAGCGATACATAGAACAAGATAAGTTGGGCATATGTAGTAAAGCATTAATCGGAGAACTAAAAACATTTGTAGCAAGAGGCAATAGCTTTGCTGGGCAACCAGGTGAAAGCGATGATTTAGTTATGGCTATGATTGTTGCTTGTAGAATGGTATCATATATTGCTACATTTGAGGACGATGTTTTCTCAGTAGTAAATTCTACAATCGGAATAGAAAAATCAGACAGAGATACTGGCCCATATGACGAATATGATGAGCCTATGCCAATCGGATTCTTGTAATGTCTCAAGAACTTATGCTGTGTGTTGGGCCAGCCCGAACAGGCACTACATGGCTTTGGGAAAACTTAAAGAGCAAATACAATACATATCAATTAAAAGAATCATACGTATGGTGTGATAAACCATTTCCAGACTTTCCTGTAATAAGCCAAGGGAAGCATTTTAGTAAAACAATGCAAGAATATTACGACACAGTAGAACAGTCGGAAAAACCTTGGATGGATTTTTCTTTAGGGTGGTATCAGGCTAGTAGAGATACAACTATCATTAAAGAGTTAGACAAACGTTTTGATTTAACTGTTTATTTGTGGATCAGGGATCCGTACGAAACATGGATTAGTTTAATTAATCATTCTAGTTGGTGGGCCCATAATAGAACTACAATGGGCGAAGTGTTTGATAGAGAAGCAGAATTATTTAATACGCCACAAGGTGTTGACATACTTAAACGTAAAATACAGCAACATGCAACTAGAAAAATAGAGACAGCTGATAAATTAATGTATGCACAGAACAAATATAGCGATATAATACCAAGTTGGCAAGACTCCGGTGTTAACTTAGTACTACTAGACTTTAACAAAATAGGCGATTCAGCGTACTTTAATCGTAAATTAGGCATAGAGCATGATTGGGACTTTGTTACACGTTACTCAGAAGAAAGGAACATTATAGTTACAGATGAAACCGTTGATCCGGGCGTAAGAGACATGATTAAAGAAATGTATAAAAACGATTATGAATACTTAAACGACATAAAAGATAAATACAAGTAGGAGATATATTAAATGGCAATTTCAGTTAAAACAGTAGCAGATAAAGTATTCAATTTATTAAAAGGATATGGATTTGCTGTTGATACCTTTGACAAAGAAGGTAAGGTAGTAGGCGATCCTGCAGAAGCAGTACGTTTTTACGTTAATGATCCAGACTTACTTGTTACACTTAATGTACCCGAAGAACAAATTAAGTTTAGTGTCAGTGCTAATACAGAAGAAACTGACATTTTACGAAAGCAATTAAAACAGTTAGCCCAAAGTTACTTGATGAATTTAGACTTTAGAGTATTTGGGAAAACTCTTAAACCAATAAGCGATGCAATAAGTGTTGCGAGATCAACCAAAGAGACAGGTATGGAATCAGTAACGGAAGCAAATTTAGGACCAGTAAGTGGTTCAGTTAAAACTAGTTATCAACCACTAGACAACGTTAAGATTATTGTTAAACACAGTAAAGACGTTAACGAAGAAGTACGTGGTTCGAGAAGCAGAAACATTAGTAAGATTTTTATTCAAGCGAACGAAGAACGTTATTTGTTCCCAAGTAAAAACTTACATGGTGCAAGAGCAATGGCTAGGCACATACACAATGGCGGAACAATGCACGATACTGTCGCTGAAAGTATTATTGGAATGTGTAAAGACTTTGGTTCTATCAAAGAGTTTGTTGGTTATGTTACTAAGAAAGGTTTGGTTAACGAAACTAATGGCGAGTATGTCTCACTTGCTAAAGAACACATCGAAAACATCAGAACTACATTTAAGAAACTTAGCGGCGTAAAGACTTATGCAAATGCTGTTGAAAGTTTAGCAGAATTTAATAACGTTGAAATAGTGAATGAAGTAAATCTAGAAGACCACTTCACTGAAACACATTTTGACGACAAGGTAGGTAATGCACATCTTACATTAAGTAAGTTAGTTAATAAACAATCTGCTTTCGAAAGTTACATAATGGATACTATCCAAACAGAATCATTTAAGAATGCTAAGACACTTATGCAAGAAAACGATTCAGTAATGCAATTTGATTCACCTAATGCACAATTAGGTCACAGAGTATCACAATTAGGGCAATCTGCATCTAGTGAGAAGTTAGGCGGATACTTAAATGGTATAGGCAGTAAGTTATCCAGTGGCGGCACAATGAGTCAGTTTGAATACAGAGCAGTTAAGGCATCTTTACTTTCTGCACAGAATTCAACACCAGTTATGGCAGAAAGTACTGACGATTTAGGTAAATTTGAAACATTCTTAAACAAGTTTACTAGCAGTGATAAACCTTTTGCTCAATAAAAAGACGGTTTAAACTGCCTTAAGGCATAAATACTATTACAATAAAGACAACGATTGCTATCAAGTGATAGAAAAAGGTTGACAACATGGCAAAGATATATTATAATAAACCTAAGTTAGTCCACAAACCCCAAAGGATTAACACACATGGCACATATGGAGAAATAACATGGCATCTTTACAAGAAATTAGAGCTAAACTGGCCTCTATGGAATCTAATTCCAAACCAAACAGTTCATCAAACGGCGGCGACAACGCCATTTACCCCCACTGGAATATCGACGAGAACACTAGTACAACACTAAGGTTTTTGCCTGATAGCGATCCTGACAACACTTTTTTCTGGGTAGAAAGACAAATGATTCGTCTTACTTTCCCTGGAGTAAAAGGTGGAGACATGAAACCAGTAACAGTACAAGTACCTTGTGCAGAAATGTACGGCGACACTTGTCCAGTATTAACTGAAGTACGTCCTTGGTTTAAGGATGCTTCTTTAGAAGACCTCGGTCGTAAATATTGGAAAAAACGTAGTTACATCTTCCAAGGATTTGTAACTGAAAACGCACTAACCGAAACAGCACCTGAAAATCCAATCAGACGTTTTGTAATCTCACCACAAATCTTTAACATTATTAAATCAGCACTAATGGATCCAGATATGGAAAATATTCCAACTGACTATACTGCTGGTACAGATTTTAGAGTTACTAAAACAACTAAAGGACAGTATGCTGATTACAGTACTTCAAAATGGGCTCGTAAAGAGCGTGGTTTGGATGAAACTGAACTAGCGGCGATTGACGCAAATGGCTTATTTACACTTTCAGACTTTTTACCTAAAAGACCTGGACAAGACGAACTTAACGCAATTAGCGAAATGTTCCAAGCATCAGTTGACGGTGAGTTGTATGATCCAGAGCGTTGGGCAATGTTCTACAAGCCTTATGGCGTAGAAGCACCTAAGTCAGCAACACAACCTACTACAGCATCTGTGCAAACAGCGGCACCAGTAGCGGCTCCAGTAGCGGCTCCAGTTGCAGAAGCGACAGCAGACATTCCGTTTGATGTTACGCCAACAGCGGCACCAGTAGTAGCACCAGCACCAGCACCAGTGGCACCAGTTGTCCCGGCGGCAGAAGGTGATGCGAAACCTAGTGCGACTGATATTCTTAACATGATTAAGAATCGTTCTTAAGGAGTATTAAAAATGCAGAAACCTTTTGACTTAACAAAGTTCCGAACAGGAATCACGAAAAGTATTGCTGGCATCAGTGCTGGCTTTCATGATCCGCAAGACTGGATCTCGACTGGTAACTACACTCTTAACTACCTAATTAGCGGGGACTTCCAAAAAGGAGTCCCTTTGGGTAAAGTAAGTGTATTTGCTGGAGAGTCTGGCTCAGGTAAATCGTTTATCTGTTCAGGTAACTTAGTGCGTAATGCACAACAACAAGGCTGTCAAGTAGTATTATTTGATAGTGAGAATGCACTAGATGAAGACTGGCTACAAGCATTAGGCGTTGATACAACTCCTGAGAAATTATTGAAGATTGGCGTCTCGATGATTGACGATGTAGCAAAGACAATTAGTGACTTTGTAAAAGACTATAAGTCTAACTATGGTGACCTACCATATGCAGAGCAACCTAAATTACTATTCGTAGTGGATAGTTTAGGAATGTTGCTTACACCTACCGATGTTGCACAGTTTGAAAAAGGCGACATGAAAGGTGATATGGGTAGAAAGCCTAAGGCATTAACAGCCCTAGTTAGAAATACAGTTAACCAACTAGCACCACATCCAATCGGACTTGTTGCAACTAACCATACATACGCATCGCAAGATATGTTTGACCCTGATGATAAGATATCAGGTGGACAAGGATTTGTATATGCATCAAGTATTGTAGTAGCAATGAAGAAGTTGAAACTCAAAGAAGACGAGGATGGGAATAAAGTTAGTACTGTACAAGGTATTAGAGCGGCATGTAAAGTAGTGAAAACTCGTTACAGCAAACCGTTTGAAAGTGTACAGATTAAAATCCCATACGAATCAGGCATGAATCCTTACTCAGGTATTTTAGAATTACTTGAGCAAAAAGGAATCGTTGTAAAAACTGGTAATAAACTAGAATATACGTCACCTGTTACAGGCGAAGTTATTAAAGAGTTTAGAAAGCAGTGGACTGAAGAGAGACTTCAAATAGTAATGGATGAGTGGAATCAAATCCCTGATGCAAACTATCATGATGATTTTAGTGATTTAGTTGACGATGAGACTTTAGTAGATGAACCTACTGTAGAGGAGTTGGCAAATGAATCCTGATTTAGAATTCCTAGTAGAAGTTTGGGACGGTATGAAAAATTACATTCCTAAGAAAGACAGACTACAAGCGGCAGAGCAAATCATTACTATTTTTGATGAGAATGCCGACCTAGCTGAAATTCAGGATAATATCAACATGTTTGACTCAGCTATGAAGAATGCAATTATTGGGCATTTCGGATTAGACGAAGATGAAGACGACGAAGATTGGGATTAAGATAACATGGCAGGATGGTACAATTCAGTTGTTGAAGATCTAGGCAAAATTGTAGGCTCGATAGACTACTTTGATAAAGAGCTAGACGAAGCAAAATACGAATGTGGCATTAAAGGGAGCCTCGAGAAATTGAGTGCCTCCCTTCCTGGTATCACAGAACATCGCTTTAATCAGTTACAAGAGATTGAAGCAATTTTAGAACACTTAAACATAGAGCTTCGAAAAGAACGTTCTAAGATATTTCGTAAGTATTTAGAAAGTTATAACAGAACACTTAGCAGTAGAGATGCTGAAAAGTTTGTTGACGGCGAAGATAGTGTTGTTAACCTACAACACCTTTGTAACCAATACAGTCTTTTACGGAATAAGTACCTAGGCATACTTAAAGGCTTAGATGTGAAGCAATGGCAAATCGGACATATCACACGTTTAAGAACTGCTGGTATGGAAGATATCTCAATAGGATAGTAAAATGCTTACAGCTGGATGTAGGAACCAGGACATGATTCTAGTCCAAGTTATCGGACAAATCAAAAACAAACGCCTAATAGAGCGAGTAAGCGAACTACTACTTGAGAGTATTATACCCACAAAATTAAAACGTCCAATCGAAGTTACAATCAATGTATTAACCGTTTGCGATGAACAAGCAGGCGGTTATTGTTGGGGAGACACTTCTATAGTTGAAATCGAAATAGCCAGAACGTCAAACGACCATCACTATTCACGTGAAAAACTACTAACAAATTTAACACACGAATTGATCCATGCAAAGCAGTTTATAATGGGAGAAATTACTCCCAATATGAACATGTGGAAACTACAAAAAGTGGATCGTGACAAAGTTCCTTACAGTCATCATCCATGGGAACGTGAAGCATATCGTTGGGAAAAACGGTTGTATGAAAATTACTTCCAGAAGTTAGGCGTATAAAAAGGTTGACATAGGGTACCCTTTTTAGTATAATAGTTAGTACAAAGAAACAACTAGGTGTATAATATGAGCAATGAGAGAGTAACTATCCAAACTGGATCAGGTTTTGAGTTTAAATATGAGAAAGAATTAAGCTACCTGCAAAACTACCAAAAGTGGCGTGTTCTTAATCAACAAGAACGTAGTGCATATAATGAGACACACTTATCAGCTGAAGAAGCCGAGCAATCATTTTCACAACAATACGGGAACTTTAAATAAATGACAACTCATGCAATGATTGATATTGAAACATTGGCTACTAAGCCTAATGCTGTAGTATTAACTGTTGGCGGAGTTAAGTTTAATCCGTATAGTACAGAAGATCCTCATACACCATTTAGTGTACGATTGGATATTGATGAACAAACTGCTAAAGGCAGAGTTATTGATCCTAACACTATTGAATGGTGGGGAAAGCAAGATAAAGCAATCCAGGATGAAGCGTTCTCAGATGAGGACAGAGTTTCAGTAATGGACTTTATTGCAGACCTTAACAAATGGCTAAATGGTACTGAACTTAAATGGGCTCAAGGATCTAGGTTTGATTATGGTATCCTTGAAGACCTAATTGAGAATAGTTTTGAACAACACAAAAATTGGTTCTTTTGGCAAGAAGCTGATAGTAGAACACTAGGGCAACTAGTTCCAAAGGATCTGCGTAAAGACGATTCGGGCAATCAAAAAGACCTCCACTCAGCACTCGCTGACGCATACAACCAAGCAAAAGCAGTACAGAAAGCGTACAAGCATCTCAATATCACTGAAACTAGGTTTCAGTGAAATCGTTAGATTTTATAACAAGTTTACCGAAACAACGACATCTTAGTTTTGGATTTTACAGCTCTTATACAATAGATCACTCATCATTTCCTGATTATGTAATTGACGAATTAGGTTTAATTAATGAATCGACACTTACAATAGAATCAGTTATAGGCGGGGAAGTTGCCCCACATACAGATAGCGGCTCAAGACAATCACATATAATATGGATGCTAACACAATCTCCGATGACTGTGGTAACAACAACAGGTACTACTGTTCTGAACTACCGTGACAGTATGGTTGTTGAAAGTAAGGCTGTACATAGTGCTAAAGTCCAGGACAGTAAGGATGCAACATTTTTATGTGTGGATTACGGTAAGAACTATACTGAAACCCAGGAAATATACCAAAAAATTACCAATAAAATTGGCTAAAAGGTTGACTCCACCCCTAAAAGGTAGTATAATATATACTTATTAGACAATAAAGGAAAGGAAGAAAAAGCCAATAAAAACGGTAAAAGGTTGACATTGGTCCTGGAATTTAGTATAATATACATAAGTTAGTAAGAAGGGCTTACTAATAATAATCATAATGTCGGGGATGACTAATATGACAAATGTAACAAAAAATAAACTAAGCTATGTAAAGATCAAGGCTGGTACTTACCGTAAAAACGATATCGTTGATACAGTATTTCCAATCTTGAAACCACTTAACATTGGCAAGAAAGGTGCGTTCATTACTGTAAATGGTAGTGAAGTAATGGGAGACCAGTTCGCTAGTATAAGAGTACTAATTGAAGATCCAACTAAGGATTTAGAATATGTAACTCCTAGTGTATATGCTGATCAACCAAAAATTGATTTAAAACCTAAGAAAGACGAATCTGACGAAGCCGCAATTGAGCGTATTAGAGAACGTTTTGATATTTTGGATCGTATGACACATGCTGTAGCAGAAGGTACTGTACGTGGTATGATAGTAAGTGGCCCTCCAGGAGTTGGTAAGTCATTTGGTGTTGAAACTGTTTTAGAAGATTATGACATGCTAACAGAAGTTGCTGGTAAGCCTGCAAGAACTGAAGTTGTTAAAGGTTCAGTTACTCCAATTGGTCTTTTCCAAACACTTTATAATAATTCAGAAGCAGGTAACATACTTGTATTTGATGATTGTGATAGTGTGTTGTTTGACGAAGTATGTTTGAACATGCTCAAAGCAACTTTGGATTCAGGCAAGAAAAGAACTATTACTTGGAAGTCAGAATCACAAGCACTTCGTAGAGAAGGAATTCCAGATAGGTTTGAGTTTAAAGGTGGTTGTATCTTTATTACTAACGTTGATTTTGAGAACGTTCGTAGCAAGAAGATTAAGGATCACTTGGCGGCATTGATGTCAAGATGTCACTACTTGGATCTTACAATGAACTCTACAAGAGACAAGTTCTTGAGGATTAACCAGATTGTTAAAGATGGTATGCTTGAAGAATACAAGTTTGGTGTAGATGGTGACCAGGAAATAATCAACTTTATGACTGAGAACCAAGACGTTCTTAGAGAGATATCGTTGAGAATGGTTTTGAAGATATCGGATCTTAGAAAAATGGATCCTGCTAACTGGACTAAACTTGCAAGAACAACTTGTATGAAAGGGACCATTTAATAAAATATATACTAGCAGTTCCCCCGGTGCTCGATTGTTAGTCATCCCCTAAAGAGAGCACCACGAAGCCCGGATCCCCTCCGGGCTTCACCTTTTGTATAATCGAGTAAAAGAAATTACTTGACATTGGCACAGTAAAGTGTATAATTACAACTGTTGATATATAAAGACGACCCAACATTTTTAACAGGAGAGATATGAACGAATTAATAGAACTTTGGAACAAGCATACATTTAAAATTACGGCAGTAATAGTAGCACCTTTGCTACTTGCATTTTTTGTGTCTAAAGTACAAGCAGAAAATATAGAAGAAATTGTAGTGTATGCCCAAGAGGTTAAAACTACAAAAGCAAGTCCATTAACAAGTACAACTTTATTTGAGGCAATAATGCCTGAGAAGACTTGGATGGCAGGTGGTTACGGAGCAAGTACATTATATAGAGAACGTGGTGCTCAATCTG
>Ga0209090_10001284_pt1 | contig 16075 bp, 8 predicted proteins | sample ArcticOcean_MG_C_9_FD_187432 | JGI IMG/M metagenome (GOLD analysis project Ga0209090, IMG submission 187432) | Marine microbial communities from western Arctic Ocean - ArcticOcean_MG_CB2_152 (SPAdes) (version 2) | ecosystem: Environmental > Aquatic > Marine > Oceanic | place: Arctic Ocean... | reverse complement strand
CCCGTACCCCAGGGCGACCATGCCCAGGGAGTCGCCCACCAGCGCCACGTCGACGCCGGCCGCGCGCAGCTGGACGCCCGACGGGTAGTCGTGCGCCGTCACCATGCAGATCTTCTCGCCCAGGCGCTTCATGCGCAGGAGCCCCATGGCCGTGATCCGCCGCCGCGCCGCTGGCGCCGACGTCGCGAGCGCGCGCCGCATCGCCGCACTCGCCCGCGTCCAGGGCACGGTCGTCCTCCGCACCGCTGCGCGCCGCGCCGCGTTTGGGTACGGGGGTGCGGAAAGGCGGGAGCGATCCCACGAGCGGGGACGGAGGCTTGCTGGTGGTCTTAGCAGCGAGCGTCGCCGTTTGCGCGGCGGGCGCGAAGCGCGTGTGGCTTCAGCGCAGCCCCGCTGGCTCAGGGGCGGGCCCCCCGGGTACATCCACCAAGCTAGGAAATCGTGGGGTCGGACGTAGTTCCAGTAAAAGACTGTAACTGCGTTGGGGTGCGGGCAATCTGTCCAACGAGTTCTTCCGTGATCATGAATCGTACTACTGAGAGCCGTCCTAGAGTCAAAGCAGTGCTTCTCGACAGCCTGAGACCGTGACATCAAAGCAGGCCTTCGGAGAACAGGTTCAAGTTCCCCTCGGCCAGCTCGGCTAGTGCGTCTCATGCTAGAGGGAACAGCGGCCAGCTCAACGTCGCTGATTGCTCAGGTGTACGATTAACTTGAGCACTCTTGACGGGCCCCGGGTGAGTGGGGGCGCTAGGAGGGGCGCAAAACCCTACAACAGAAGCCACTTCCTCTTCCTCATGATTTGAACCTTTACCACCTGAGTTAATACCACCCTTTGATTTCCCTTTACCACCCTTGGCTTTTCCTTTGCCTCGAACCGATGGTGACAAGGGCTCTTCTGGAGCTCCGATGTCCAACAACAAGGGATGGTGCAGTTGGTGTCTAGCCACATTTTTGGTTTTATTGCCGCTACCATCAATAATATCGTAAGTGGTTAGAGTCGGGTCTTGGTCTTCATGTGGGTTAATATGAGTAACAGTGACTTTTTGGCACTGGAACGTGACTTCTTCGGATTGAGGGATTATACAATGATTCACCGCTTTTCCCTTTATAATTTGCGGACCGTAAACACAATCCAAATGGACCTGTAGCGGCTCATCATTACCAGGCTGGTACTTGTCCAGTACATCAACAACAACTCGATTATCCTCTAAAGAGAGAATCTTTGAAAGATGAAGAACTTTTTGTCCCTTAGCGTTTTCTTTTTGTAGCGAAACTAATGCGCCTTCTTTGAGCATTGTCAACCGGTGTGAAGGCACGTCGTGTTTAAGGTCGCCATTTGCTAGTGCAATCAAAAATGTACCGTTGGTCTCTTCCTCCACAGTCACTTTCTCTTCTGTTGTAAAGTCGGTTACTCTGTAATCAGCTTTATCTCCTCTTGAGAGAAGCCCGGTTAAAGGTTCAGCCATTTCAGCCATTTCGATTTGCGATGCTGGCAATGCGCTTCGGGATGCGGGCTTGTGTGTTGCTGCCGGCGGCCTAACAGCGGCTTTGGTGCTTGGCTGCGTCGTCCAAAGGGCAGCAGGACCAGCGGCGTTTGTAGCGGGCAATTTTAAGCCGTCGGCTTCAGAGCGCACTGTCTATTTTTGAAAACCCGAATAAATCGATTCTTTCACCAAATGTATTTATCGATTCTTTGAAGAAATCGATTTTTCGATTATTAAGAACTTACCCGGATGCTCACGGTCGGAGGTTCTTTGGGGGCTTTGGGGCAGATGGTTGGCTTCTAAAAGCAGTCTCAAAACGGATTTCATTGGGATAAAGCATTGGGGGGTCGACTGTTTTGCCATTTAGGCAAAACGGTCACCCCCTACTCTCTCGTCTAGAACGGGGTTTGGCGTATTGTCGAGCTAGCGTTTCCGGGAGTGGGTGCGGGTGGTCTTGATTGTGGTCTTTACTCGCCAGGCCTCCAGCTGGCGGTAAGAAAGACCCCGGATCCCGGCGGTGACCGGGTGACCGGACTCGGAGAGGTGACTCGGATTCACAGGCAAATTTATCGCGGGCCCAGGTGATCAATGTGCACTGCCTGGCAACCTCAGGCTAGCCCGCTGGAACTGAGACTGGGGGCGTCGACAGTTTGACTCGGAATAACGAGGGTCTTGGGGGGGGGCGACTCTGGACTGGTACCTTGAAGCCAGTGCTCCTAGTTCTATTTGCGGGTGGTTGGCCAACTTGGCTCAAGGTTGCACATTGAGGACGTCCGAGGACGCAAAGGCCCACATCCCACCGCTAAGCAGTCTTTTAATGTGCCGTTTATATGTTGTGCTGTTCTGACATTGCTCCCCCCGAATCCCCGCCGCGCGCTCCGCACGCAACCTGGTTCTTCATCATCAGGTCGCATGCCAGTGCTGAATTCAAGGGCCCTGGAGCTCCCGGTATCTGTGTTTAAGACATCGAGCCCTAGTCTGTGAGGGCGCGGTGACTAGTCATATTCCCCCCAAAACGCTGTCTAGATGTTTCTCACAAGTTTACCATGCCAGATTAGTCAGATCGCCCTCGATTTCTGCACCTCCTATGCATATCGAGCTCAAGTATCTTTTGCACGCTGAGACTTACCAGGACTCTCGCTACCTTATACACTCCATCATATATATCTCTAGCTTGATCTCGCCGTTACGACGACTGCATCAGATTAAAGAACCTCGCCATTAGTCATCGCACCCGATGAGGTCAGTGGGTTTGAGCCTGAAAAACGAGGCCCCTTGTCATTCTTTGCGATGGATGGGTTGTAACCGGTATATCCGGGTAAATTGTGTTGATGGTAGAAGCGCAGATTTGAACTTTTTGTTCGAGCTATTGCACCAACAGCATGGTCAGCCACTGTGTGATTTCGAGATGAACACGGAATATGGCCACTGTAGCCTGGGACGTGATACGTTATCTTTGCACTTCCATCGCAGAGGTCCATGGTAGTTGATGCCATTCCTGTTTTGGCCACAAAAGGGCGACTAGAAGGATACTCCCCGGCCATTCCCATGTCCATCTGGTAGCTGGATTTTGTTTGGTGTTCGACCATAAGGTCGTCACAGGTTACACTTGATGACCATTTCGGATGATGGAATGTAGAACAAGCAGCGTGGTCTGGCTTACTTCTTCCGTACGAATGCCGGCTCATCGTCATTCCTGCGCACGGCTTAGTTGCAGGCGACTTGTTCGAAAATGCAGCGCTTACACCGAGTGGGTTTGGCACGTGATAGTCTGACAGCGTCAGACCTTGTGACATCATTACTGAAATCGTCATGTCGCGCTTTCCTGACAAAGATGCGCTTGACGTGGGATAGTTCCCAGAGTTGAGATATTTGGATCTGCGCGATTCGAGCGTCTCTCCTGGTTTGAGCATGGGAGGAGGTCTCAAACTGAAACCTCTAAAACCCTGATACCCAGTAGTCCCGTTTGCCGCCATTATGAGGCGACGTTGGGCGCGGATATCCAGATACGGTATCCTTCCCCCCATGACAGCCGCAGCAGTAAAACCGGTAAGGTACTTATGATATAAGTCTGACTACACAAGTTTATAACGTTGCTTGCATGTGACTGACTCGCCACCATGACACATTTGACATGATGACACATCGCATCTCTTCACGGAGGCGATGCGAGCCTATATCTGCGGTCACAGGGCAAGTGGTCAATACGCTTCCATCACTGGGTTCACTCTCCGAAGCAGAGCATCGTCAATTAAATTGTGCTCCAACAGCGTCAGGCGTGGCGAAGTCGAAGATGGAAGAACTAAAAACACGGCTAAGTGCGCTTGGTCGCCGAGAGTTTTGTTTATCCCCCACATCAATTTCGAAGTATGGGCACCATGTAGTCACAGAAGCTAGTCTCAAGCATCCTTTTGGAGGATGCTTGTATGACTCTGTGAAACGTACAGGAGAAGGTCATGCACAGCAGGGCCCACCGGAGAGCCGTAGGCTACAATCTACGGAGCTGTCGGCCTTAGCGGCTGAAATGAATGTGTCTAAACCCAGACTTTTGAGCAGTGATACTGAGTCATCATTTGGAACTTCATCAAGCAAGTCTGACTCACGTGCCTTCTGTAAACTTATGCATTTGCCGTTATAGTGTGCCTACATAGGTTGAAATCAAGTTCGAGGTGCAAACATGTAATACGACGCTGCAGTGTTAGGATTGCGAAGCCACTTTTTATCGAGAAAATGGCAAGAACCAGGATGAGTCCATCAATGACTATTCAATGTGCTGCTCGACAGTGGCTTGCTTGCATGGAAATGCACAACCGAGCAAAGTTAAGAGCATTGCAGGCCAGGCGCGAACACTGCTCGCTGATTCAGCTCGCAAGAGTGAGGCAGATGGCAGTTGTTACCGCACAGAAAACTGCTCGCAGCAATATCTCAAGATCTTCAGCGAAGCAACATTCTGAGTACGCTATTGCCTTAGCTATCTTACAGTATTATGCTTGTTGTCGAGCTGCCAATCTCACTCTGACCAAGTTGCGTCAGGGAAACTTGATATTGATGTCGACCATTCTCTTAATACAGTGTCATTGGCGAAGAAAGCAGGGTTACAAACGCGCTGGCACAGCACGTGTTGTAGCTCTTTCGATGAAACTTACTCAATTTGTCCAGGGACGATCTGTTGGGCATCGCAAAAACTTTAAGACTCATGGTGCTGCCATTGCACTTCAAAAGTATTGGCAAAAGCGCACACATATGCGCCGGCAACAGTTCAAGCGTGATCATCTTCGTGAGCTTAGTGCCAATGTTATCCGCAGTTGTATTTTGCGTTTCATCTCTCGCGCACAGCGTCGTCATCGCCGTTTGGTAGACAAAACAGTCCTTAGCTAGAGTCTCAAGTCGATCTTTTATAGAAAACGGCATGATTGCTTCGCAGGTAACCCATATAGCAGAATTGATCGCAATTAAGATTCAAACGCTATATCGTCAGAAAGCTGCGATGCTACTCGTGAAACAGATGCGCCTTGATGCTCGTGTTGATGTTATGGCACGACACAAGTATCGTGTTCAACGACTAGCGCTTGTGCGAATATTTATAGTAGACAGCAATTCACTAAGTACATATCCCTGTCAATGGAGGCGCTCTATGGTTCGAGCATACAGACATTTTCTCGTGGCGTCTGCAAACGCTGGCGTTCCCTGTAGGATAGCTAGAAGATCCACCAGATTGGCTGTTGTCAAAGTAGGGGCCATTTACCGAGCCTACACCTGTGCCTCACGCGTACATTCGAGGTTGCTGCAACAGAAACTACGTGACAGCGCCGCAGAGGCAAAAACACAGAGAAGCTTTGTTGTTGAATTACAGCAGTGTGCGCGCGCCTGTCTGGCTCGATATGATGCTAGAAGAAAACACTTGACTCGTTCTAGCATAACAATTCAGAGGTTCGCTCGGGGTAAACTAGGGCGGCGACGGATCTTTCATATTCGTACTAAGCTCGCTGCTATAATTTGCATTCAGGCAACTACGCGCAAAGCTGCAGCTATCCGAACATATTACCCCCAACTACGATGGCGGCAGCGACTTAAAGTCCCCACTTCAATCCTTCAGAGTCAAGTTCGTCGACTTAAATCTATTGTATTGGCTACGAAATTGCGCAGAGCTGTAGTCTTTGACAACGAAGAGATCCTTAGAGCACACAAAAGGCTCAATTACTGCCGTCAAATCGTGCGTACTGAGCTTTGCATTGAATCATATAGAAGCCACTCCAAGTACCGAGGAGAGTTTCAAGCTATATTTGCAAGGTACTGTCGTAAATTAGCAACGTCACACAGCTATATTACTTATTCCCTACAACAAGCTACTAGGTGTACACCCAGCCGTCGAGCTAACCTCGAGTAAGCGGCAAATGCAGCCACGTGCGATCTCCCAAAATATTGCAGTACGAGGCAGAGTGCTTACTGATGAAGACTGCAATCGATTGGTACAACAAGCACATTGCCACGGTGCAAAGATGTCCGCGTCAGAATTTATTCGGCTATTCAAGGATACTCATGGGGCGGTTGCTGATTTCAGTCAGCCTCCAGCCAAAAAGGTTTCATACAATGGAATAAAAGTCAACGATCTTGAATTAATTTTTGCTCGTGAAAAACGCCATGGTGAGAAGTGCATTACATTTGATATCTTCCTAGCACTCAGCATCGTATTACATTCGCGTATTTTAGTGCTGATGTGTGAGATGCCCTAGGTTTGCCTCGTAAAAGTCTGTGCGCATCTAAACCTCAGTGGAGAAAGTGCCATGGGGGGTCTAGCTGATGACCGCTCTGGAAGAGCGCTTTCTATGCTCATTCATGTATGGTTACAGGAATTTTGGGCACTTGATATAAGATACGCTCTCGAAACGCGTGTGGATAGAAAGCTTAACGCAAGTGTAACATCCTTACAAACTTTCTTTCGATCAGCTGCTGCTCGTTACTATGTGACCATCAAAAATAGAATGCACTACAATGGTATGCATTCTCGTATCACAGCAGGAGCCGCTATTTCCATCCAAACACAGCTCGCACGTGGTCCTGCCGCTCGCGCGCGTGCGGCTATGATAGCCCTGCGTGCCTTCAAGAAATACGCAGTGGATGATGATGAGATGCATCAGTATTCTATTCCATGCAGTGAACTGAACCATGACTCCTCTACCTCATTTTACTGGGCTTATGTTGGTCTAGAGAGTGAAAGTTCCCGTAGCAAGCCCATTCGAAAGATGACACATACCCGAGTCGCATGGGTGAAACCTAAGCTTCTGCGTAATGCTGACGTACAAAAGATCTTGCGTAGACCTTCTGTCCGAACTGCATTTATTGTTGATTGTGCCTTTTGTGGAATCAGGGCTGCAGAAAAAGTATGCCTTGACTCGTGTGCTGACCCGTTTTTTAACGCGTAGCAAAACCGAATAGTGAGAGAGAAAGATGCTGCGCCTTTGTAGGTACTGTAATGAATGTTGGGACACAGTCCATCGGCGCGGGAAACGGCAGCAGCATGCCTTTCGTGCCATTGTAATGTGCGTGGACTGTGGTGGCAGCCAGCCTGCAAGTCGTGTTTGCAGTACCTGCTCGGCCTCTGAAGGTTGCACTGTCTCTCTCTGTGACGTACATTAATCTGTGCCCGTGATTTATCTCATGGATCACGTACAGCATATGTATCAGGTATGTTTTCATAGTCGCCATGCTTTGCGCTTGCAGCAAGACCAATCACAAGACAATGCACCGATCAGTCAGGAAATGCGATCAGATGGACTCAGGCCTCATCGTTGGACACCTCTTGTTCAGCCGTGCACGTTCTGTGGTAATTTTGCAGCCAGGTGGCTGTGTCCACCATGCAAGGAGGCTTATTGTGCTAACTGCTACTCGCAACTTCATGGGCGTGGTACAAGTCTGGCGCATGCATGCAATCGCCTGGGCTACTACACAGCAGAAGCTCAGCTCCGTGACGATCATTTCTTCCGGGCAAGCGCACGGCGCTCCATTGAACGCTATAAGAAAGAACTGGCTCGTAATTCTGAGCCCGTATTGCGCAAGCAAGCAGCACTAGCAATCCAAAGACTGTACCGCGCCGCAAGTGGTCGTGCTTTGGGTCTCAGTTGGCTCCAGTCGGCAAGAGCGAAGCAATCTTGCCAGCGACAGCAAACTTACTATTCGAAAAGTCTATGCATCCGTCAGATACTTGGGCTTACTACTCATAGATTGTTGCCACGTGATGCTAACGAGCAGATTGCAGTGGAACGAACATTGTTCTGGAAGTGCCAGCCTGCGAAAGATAGTATCCACACTCATTATTCATAAGGTGCAATATAGGCGCGCACGTGCTCGATACTTCATCCTTCAAAATTGCACAGATGCCTGCTCGGAAGTTGATTACCCCACTGATCCAAAGAGGATTGATGGGCAGGGCTGTGGCATTGGAAGCACTGAAGAACTTACTGATCAGGCAGCCTTTGGCGGGGTTCGGCTACCAGGTCGCACTTTCCCAGTTGAAGGTACCAAGCACGTCAATGTATCACATGACCTACGCAATTTGTTGCGGCCAGGTGATCGAATCCGCATAGGAAGCAGCCTTTGTCGCATCCACAAGACTCATCCGGGAGCGGTGGATAGAACTAGCCTCCAACTGCAGTTTTGCTGGGTTGGTCAGGATGCTGTGAGACCGAGCATAGGCGCTGCGGGCTTGTGTTTATATCGTTTACCACCTCAGGGACAAGCAGGTAAAATGTGGACAATGTTTGGGCGCATCATGTATGAAAATCAGCTCACACAGATCCTGATCAAAGGATATTGCGGGTTTCATTTAAAAGTTTGCCAATATCAACGAGTGTGGGCAAGAAGGCTGCATCATAGACTTCCAAAAATCGCTGATCAACTCCAAAAGTGGTCTACTCAGCATGACCGAATTCAGCAGCGGACCCGGTGGTGGACAACGGACTGGCAACAAATTCTTGAGTCTCGTGGTAGGAAAGCAGACAGGTCAAAATGAGGACCCATCCTTTTCAAGCCCCTCTTAATCCCATCAGGTTTTTATAATCGAGAGAATACTTCTATAAAGGAAGCTATGCTTCTTCAACCGGGAATGCAGTGACGATCTGCTAGCGGCCGACGCCTGACGCGACGTTGGAATTTGGCCGCGGGGCTGGACGTGCAAGTAGCCCGGGTGGAGGGAGTAACAAATCTATTAATAAACAAACTTCGCAACGGACTGTCACGGTCCGAGTCACTTAGGGCCGGCGTCAATGACCAACGCTATGCAGCTTTTGGCCGGGCAAGTGCGAAAATGACACGCAGCACCAACGCCGCGTTCAAAGCGGCACGCGCCAAAGGTTCTATCTCCGAGTCAACCGGTTGGAGGTCTTCAGACTAGCTTATTCTTTTCAAGGCTGAGTTGGGGCGGGGGGGGCTAAGATAATCGATCGCCACTGGCGTGGCGATCTTCAACTCAGCGTTGCCCCTCACGCGCCGCAATTGCGCCAGCAAACCACCTAGGACGAGCGTCGCTCGCCACAATGCCATCTATTCGCCGCGCACAGTCACGGTGGCAACCGGGCCCCGGCGAGCGCCTCTTACTAATAGTCACCGTGACTGGGATCTCTCTGATGGAGATGGCGCTTTTTTGACAGTGAAACTTCGCCCGGGCGGCTGATACAAATCATCTATTCACATCCTGCATCTTCCTGAGGACGCTACAACTTGAAAGTTATGCCAGTGTCACGGTCCGAGTCACGGTAAGGAAGGCCCCGGGGTTTTAAACGCCCGGGCCGGGTCCGAGTCGAGTCCGCTTCAAGTTAGCATCATACTAGTTCGCGTGTCGTACCGCAGCGCCCTCCAAGTCGGGTCGCGACTCCGAGTCCGAAAGTTCAACTTAAGCTCACTGACAAAGGCCCCGGGTGCGGCCGGGCCACCAGCCTGCGCCCTGAGGCGGCAGTTTCGACTCGGAGTCGCCTCCGAGCCAGCCTGCCAGTCAGTGACGGTGCCACAGTGAGCCTCCGAGTCAGGCTGAGGCTCAGAATCATTGAATCATCACTGGCATGATGATGATCCCGCGCCGCCCGGGCCGGCCCGGGGCCACTCCTCCACACACATACACCCATATGTATTTTCTTTCCTCTAAGAAGCTGCGGGTTCCTGGGCAACTCGGGGGATCGGGGACTCGGAGTTGAGGAGTCTGGTCGGGAGTTGTTCGGAACCCTACACGTGACTCGAAGCCCTTATTGTAATGTAAGTACGTATGAATCTTATGTACGACTATTCGAGTAATCGGCGCAACGCAGGCATGGACTTGGGAGATTTGTGGAGCTGGGACAAACATAAACTAGGTTGTAGGATCCGTGTTGAAACGCATAATCCTGCGCTTGACGAACTTAGGGAGACACCAACAGCAGCGGATGGCGGCAGGCCCGGAAACATACGGGCGGCAGCTAGTTCTATTGCAGTATCTAATTCACCTATGTTGGTGGGTAATCAGCATGACTCGCAGCGCAGGATGTCAAACACTGATATGAATATCTACAAGAAGTTTTTTCAAATTCCGCGTAGTCCACCAGCCAAAATTATTCTTGACATGCAAAAAGAACGGCTCAGGCTCAACTTGCCAACGTCGGCGTATGCACCACCACGTTCACTGATAAAGACTCGACCTGAAGGAAAGTCTATCCTGCCATCAAAATTGTACCGGCGCCAACAAGAACAGGAAGGCAATTCTGACGTCATCTCCAGTGACCTCTTGATGACGAAAGATGGTCACAGCGGCGAAATTATACGCCAGTCTCATTTGAATAAGTATGCCAGCAGTGAGGCTCGTCAGCACAAACTTCAGAAGCACGGCAAGCCGATATTGAAACAGATGCACTTATCACATAAATCTAGCCCGCCAAAATGTGATGCAAAGGAGGACTTTACTAGCGTGGGAAATGCATCACAACTAAAGGACGAGCCAAGCGTGCAGAAAGCTAAACTGGACTGCGTCAATTCTATTGCCGCGTGGTCCGCTCACAGCGAGAATATTGTGCGCTTAGCTGAAGAGGGCGCTGTGCCTGGAATTCTAATGTTATCTCAGGACGAGCATGAGAGTGTGCGCGGAGCATGTGCTACTGCCTTTGGACGTATGTCACGACATGCTGAATTATGTGAGCAGCTCATGAGGCACAACGCTGTTCCTGTGATCTCCGACCTTGGCATCAATACTATGGATGTTACAATGTCCCGTGACTGTACCTTGGCCTTAGTTAATTTGACCACTATAGATGGAGTTGAAGCAAAACTGGTTGAAGACGGAGTTGTGGTATCTTTGCTAGCCCTTATGAACCAGCATGAAATACATTCGGAAGCATGTAGTTATGGCCTTTTCAATTTGACTTGTGTAGATCAGCCCTACATGCACATAGAACGCGTGATCAAAGCCTTTGTGTCATTGGCAACAAGCACTGACGCAACAGTTAAGCATATCTGTGCAGCAGCTCTCTGCAATCTCTCAGACATTAAGTCTATCCGCTCTAGAATAGTTGAGGAGGGCGTAGTTCAGGTTGTTGGAATTTTGGCAAGAGGAGCCGAGGCTAGAACAAGACGGGTCTGCGCTATTATTTTGCACTCGCTTGCGTCCACAAGAGCATGCCGAGCAGATATGGTAACAAAAGGCGCAGTCCAAATTCTCTATGCGCTTTCTTCGGACGCTGATACAATTACACTACACTACATTGCGTCTGCTACCACTCGCCTGGCCACAGATGCACAAAATCTCCCTAGGCTTGTACACGAGGGTGGTGTGACTGCACTGTGCAATATTTGTCTTAGATGTCCACAAGATATTCCAACTACAAAACTCTGTGCATCTGCACTTTGCCTTCTTTCACAACAAGCAATCGGCCGACAGGCCATAGTCCAGGAGGGATGTGTACCTGCCCTTGTTTCGCTGTTGCACGAGTCCTCCGATTTTTCTACCATTCAGCAAGGACTTTCTACTCTTACCATTCTCCTCGCGGATGAAAATAATCATGAACAAGTGCTTGGCCAAGGTGGTATAGCTGCCATTATTGTGCTTTGTGGTCACGCATCACCAGTAATCCGCGAGGCCTGTTCCCTGGCATTGTTCAATTTTTCCTGCGGTAAGGCCCCCCACGAGAGGGGCATTTCTGCATCTGCGATTCCAGCCATTATTGCTTTGTCCAGACTACCTGAACCCCGCACACGTATGCGATGCGCGGCTACACTCTGCAAGCTTGCCGCATTTGAGGCTAATATTAGTCTCATGGTTGATGAAGGTGTTGTATCAGCTTTTATTAATATGCTTCAGACTGGAGATCAGAATATTATTAAGCATTGCTGTGCAGCCCTTTGTCGTCTTGCCCACGAGGGTTCCTCTGCAGTCACTATCACTGAAGGTGCAGTGCCAAAGGTAATCGCTGGGTGTGGTGAAAGGTCCGATCCCACAACCCGCATATCTTGCTGTGCTGTTCTGTCCGCTGTGTCTGCACACGAGCAATGTCGTCGTCCTCTTTGCGCCATGGGGACACTCGAAGCTCTGGTTTCACTGGCTCGTAATCGCGGGGCAGATGACATAACACGACTTAGATGTGCCGTGGCATTCGCCAATCTGTCGCACGAGCCCGCCGTGCAAGGCGAAATGGTGGCGGCGGGGGTTGTACCGGTTGTTGCAGAGTTATCAAATTCGTACTGCGAAGAGAATCAATTATATTGTGCTCGAGCACTTTGCAATCTTGGTTGTCATTCTGGATCCGAGCAGGCCATTATTGAACAGGGGGGCGTGACTGCTCTCATGATGATTTGTATGGTTCGTGCGGTGTCGCATTTTACCAAACAAATTTGTGCAAAAGCCATTCTAAATCTTGTCTGTGCACCTGCCGTTATTAAAGATTGGCTGCCACAGCTTGCCGACGAAGGTCTAGTGCAAGCTGTCGCAGTTCTTTCACGTTTGCCTGAACAACAAACGATGAGCGTTTGTGCATCAATCTTTTGCACAATATCAGCCCATGGTCTTGTCGGCAGACAGCTTCTTGTTAAGCGCAAGTCCACTCTCAAAGATATCTTCAGCTTGATGCGCTCGAGTGATCAAGTCACCCAGACTTTCTGTGGTAAGGCAGTATTCAATTTGCTCGGCCATGCCGACTCGCAGAACTATGCCGTCCAGGCTGGTGCAATTCCCGTCCTTTCAGCTCTCTGTACCCTGGGAGACCCAGGGGTGGAGACTGCGGCAGCGGATATTTGTTTACTACTTTCGGGAGAAGCGGCCTATCGCCAGGAAATGATTGAGGCAAATGTAGTCCCGGCTTTAATTGAAAGTGCTAGATCTCAAAACCTTGTGACCTGCCATTCGTGCCTCCGCGTTCTTGCGCACTTTGCATGGTGGAGCCACATGCGCACATGTCTCGTTGACGCAAAAGTGATGCCCATGCTTGCTTCTCTAATTGAACAGACACCCAGCGTTGTTCCACCAGGGGACTTATTAACGGAGAAATTGATTCTGCATATTATAACATATATTAGTTGTGTGTCAGAGGAATATAAAGTCATGCTTGTCCAAAATGATATTATTCCTATGCTCGAAATCCTGTTCTGTAGATTAAGTTTGTCGAGAGACATAGCATGTGCTTTGCATGCTCGTAGATTTATTGCCGTGTCAGTTCGATCCTTGACCGCTTCCAAAGGCGTCATTAACAAGCTCGTCGGGGACGGTGCCATAAGACTTGTCTGTAATATTATGCTGGCTGAGGAAGATACCACTTATCTAGATGTTTATGAGAACTGTGCAATATCATTACATGCGGTCGCTCAAATACAGCACTACTATGATGTGCTGTTAGAGCAAGGCTTACTGAAAGCAATGTCAAGGCTAGCAAAGCTTCCAGAGTGCTTTGAAATCGCTGCGTCAATCCTGCACTCATTATCCAGCGACCCACAACATCGGGAGCTAGTTGTTTTAGACTCTGGTGCACGTAACTTACTTTTTGCCATTGCTGACCAACCAACGAACTCCAAATCAGCCATCCAGCTTTGCGCTCAGACCTTATTCTGTCTGTCCCAATGTGCGGCAGAATCCCGTGAGGTACTTATCTCTGCTGGCCTTGTTCCTCTACTGCTCCGCCTTTCTGGACATGATGATGAGAAAGTTGCCTTCCCTTGCTCTGAAGCTCTAAGAAATCTCAGCTCCGAGGGATCAAGCGCCATTGAGGAGGGGACTGTCTCTAAACTCCTCGCAGAAGCACTATCTTGTCGCCGCAAAACAACCAGGGCAGTCATCACTGACGTTTCTCCGGCCAAGCTTCCTGCAACAACGCTTCTTTTGGATAATTATGGTCCCTCAAGTGATATTCTACGCCATCTCTTGATCCAAAACTTTAAGCCATATACTATATCTTTCACAAAAATGATAGGCGGGGTCGCTGGCTCTGGCCCAGCACCTCCTGAACCCCCAGAGATGGATGTTCACGATCCTGCCAATCACGTTTCCTTTGACGGTGCTGACAACACGGACGATGATGAAAATATAGGCGCTTCAATGATGTTTGCAAAGATGAACACCGAATGTCTTTCCATCTCAAACCATCAGCAGCCGATGTTGCAATGATTAGAGGTCACCCTTATGATTGCGTGGAATTTCTGTGTCAAGGGGCCCTGGCAGATCTTGAAGCTGCTGCTATTCCTTCAGCACCTTGATCTATTCAGCCAAGTGGTGCAAAATCATGTGAGGCCATTTGAACCAGCTATAGTAACGGCCGTAGAAATGACATCGTGATAAGGAGCTCTGTTGTCCGCCATTGTAGCGTTCGAATATGTATTTATCCCATATCTCTTTTGCTGTGGCATCTTGCCTGACTATAAATAATAAATTGGAAATCGAGGACGGACGCAAAGGAAATTAAGAGCTGGTAGTTACCGAGAGGTTGTTGGTAATTCCATGACCGGTGGTAACCCCTGGTGTTTCAGGAGGCTGCGGAACCAGTTTCGGCGGGCCTGGGTCGGGTCACTGGTCCTTCCAGATACCGCTGAGGCGACACTTTTGGAGCTGCCTGATGAGCACATTTGGCTAGTCACATTAGGTCCCTCTCCAGAGAGAAGTAGGTGCATGCACGTCTGGCCCGAACTCGGTCACTACTAGAAAGCACTGAAGCCACAACCGCGACGGTGTCTTCTACTGAGCGCTAGGCTTTTCAAATATGTATGATCGAGGTCACCGTGACAGTGACTACTATTTCTACTTACAATACGGCGATGCGATTATACGTGCGCGTCGACGGAGAAACTAGTATTTCGACTTGGATCGACCGTCACGGTGACTCCTCATTCTAGTTTACGGCCACTAGACAAAGTCACAGTACCGAGGTCGCAGTCTCGTTGGCGCTGAAGGGGACGCCAGGCAGCCCGAACGACCGCGCCTGAAGACTTTATAACTAGGGCGGGCGCATTATACCGCGCGCGAGGGGCGCGCGGCATACTTCCTCCCCCCAGACCCACTTTGCCGCTAAGTTTGACGTCCAAAAGCCCCCGGAAGAACCCAGTAGAAGTAGAAGCGCGTTTGTGGAAGTCTGAGGGGGGTCTGTGGCTGCCTATAACTACCTTTACTTCAACTTGAGGTTGCCATGGGGGTACGTTGAAGCTCGCTGACTGTGGGAGAGATAGGGGGGGTGCTAAATGCCCCACGCGTGACCGCTAATGTGCATTTGTCACCCCCCTGCTAGAATTGCGCAATGGAAACCCCAATATCAATGTTACTGATCTGCAAAATATTTTTCATCATGGATTTATTTCAGCGCGCGGGTTTCACCCGGCGTTATTCTGCCTGCTCAGCGCCGCCTCGTCCCTCGGGCGGCTGCCCACGTACATCGCCCTTACTAAGCCGGATCCTGGGTCGCAGCGTCAAAGTAAGCCTGAGCAAGGCGAAACGCGCGGCACGGACGCCAGACCGGCGGGTTTCTGAAGAGTATACGGGCTAATGATAATAATAAAAAGGGCTTTACACCAGCTTGAGCACACCTGGGTGCCCGAAACGCTTGCTCGACAATTCGTCAAACCCCAATCCCCTCAAAAAAGCGACAGGGTAACCTTTAAAAGCGTCGAAAAACATTGTCGCATCCCAATCCTAACCCTCCTAGGAAGAAGTTTCTTCTAGTAACATTTTCTAGTTCATTGTTTACGCCTAGTAGAAAATTTTTTCCACCCGCACCTTAGGATTTGGGGGAAGCTTATGCTCATAGCTAGCACCTTAGGATTGCATGTTGAATTAGGATACAGGGCCAGGCCGGACCCAGGATCAGTGTCAACTTGAATGGGGCCCCGGGGTTCGGTAACAAATGAACTTGAAGCTGGCTGTGCGAAGATACCGTGAAGGCGCCTACAATTCCCGCAGCCTGGGGCCATGCGCAATCCGAGTCCTGTTCTCTACCATGCGAAAGTAGATACATGTACCCAAAGTTTATCACGCGGTGTGGAGGTAGAGTGTGGAGGCTACATTGTCATGGTGGCCATAGTTAGCATATACATAGTTCAAGTTCCAAGACTCGGATCCAACTTAAAAAAATTTTGGTCCGTAAGTATTTCCTCTGGCATGCTAG
>Ga0209090_10001277_pt1 | contig 16092 bp, 21 predicted proteins | sample ArcticOcean_MG_C_9_FD_187432 | JGI IMG/M metagenome (GOLD analysis project Ga0209090, IMG submission 187432) | Marine microbial communities from western Arctic Ocean - ArcticOcean_MG_CB2_152 (SPAdes) (version 2) | ecosystem: Environmental > Aquatic > Marine > Oceanic | place: Arctic Ocean... | reverse complement strand
CTTTACTACTGTCAGAACTTTGTGCTACCTTAGTAATAGCATTTGCTTCTGCATGTAATACTTCTGGCTTAGTTTTATCCTCGCCTGGTATTTCGCATACGTTGTCCCAACCACTAGGCATTCCATTGTAGCCTATGCTGATAATTCTGTTGTCTTTAACAATAATTGCCCCTACTTGGGCACGTTTGGCACTGCTTAGTTCAGCAAATCTTTCTGCTGTATCCATAAATGCTGATTTAAATTTCGCTTTCATACTTTCATTTCCAAGTAGAAATTAATGGTGGAGAATGCTAACATCATGAATCCGAACACCGAGACTTGCACTATGGTAGCCCAAAAGATTTGTCTCATAGGATGTATTTCTACTATACGTTCCATCCATTCTTCCGAAGGTGAAAGGTTTACAATCTGTAGTAGTTTTTTTTCAGTGGTTGCATCTCTTGTTTTATTTTTCATATTTACACACACTTACAGCGGCACTACGTCCGCCGAATCCAAAACTAGTTTTAAATAGTTTAGAATATGTTTTTTCTTTTACTTCTGTTAATAAATCAAAATGACCATCTTGTGTAAATGGATTTTCAAGTCCTACATTAGCTGGGACAAATCCATCTATCATTGCCTCTGCACCTAACACAATTTCTGCTAGTCCACTAGCACCCATTAAATGGCCCACTTGACCTTTGTTGCCGTACAAGTGACTTCCTTCTGGAAAGTAATCTTTCAACACGTTATACTCTACAGGATCACCAAATGGTGTGCTTGTGGCATGTGCATTTAAAACTGTGTAATCTTCTGCTGTTGTACCGGCTTGTTTAAATACTTTATCTATTGCAATTCTGGCTCCGGTGCCGTCTAAATCTGGTTGTGTTGCATGAGCTCCATCATTTGCTATACCTAACCCATCAACTACCCAACGTATGTTTGCTCCACGCTCTAGTGCAAGTTCTAATGGTTCTACTACTAGATACACACTGCCTTCTCCCATTACAAAACCATCTCTGCTTTCGTCCCATGGAACACTTTTGCCTGTTGGGCTAATTGCTCCTAGTAACTGGAAGTATATAGTACTCATTGAACTGGTCATAAAGTCTGTGCCGCCAACAATACAACTAGTGTATCCTTCAGTTTGCATGTACTTTTTAGCAATGTCTAGTGCTTGTAAACCGCTGACACACGTTCCGCTAGTTGCTAGGCTTGGACCATGTAATTTGTAATGACTGCTTATATGGTTGCTAACGTACTCTAGTGAGCTACTTAACAACACTTGAGGGTGTACTTTACGTTTGTGTTGATGTAGTGTTTGTCCGTATCTTGCTAAGTTTGGAGCACCACCTCGAATAGTACCCACTACCACAGGTGTATCATGTGGCAAGTCTAATCCACTCATTGTAACTGCTTCATCTACTGCAATCATACTCGAAACAACAGTTGGGTCTATCCAACGTTTGTCTTTAGTTTTAATAAGATGTTCTACGTTTACGTCATCGTAGTTACAATGGAATGCTTTCTCTACTTCTAAAATCCAATCACTGAAATGACCTTGTGGTCTATAATCAGTTATAGGAACCTTCTTTGCTTTTAAATTTACGATGTTTTCAGCGAGTGTATTGCCTAAGGGCGATACTATGCCGACACCTGTAATAGCTAATTTCATTAACTTGTTCTCCGATTTTTAATTGATTCGTTTAATAATCGCGGCTTTGTAAACTGACTGCGAGCCGTCAGGTAAGCTACCTAGTAACCATTCGTGTTCAAACTCATACCCATGTATATCTTTAACACAATCGATAGCTCTCCACATTTGGACGTTAACTCGTTCGTAATGTATATCCATCAATGCCAATACTCCACCTACCGGTAATTTGCGTAATGAGGATATAACACCACCGACTAAGCCTTCAGCTTCATGTAAAGGATAGCCTAAACTAATAGGGAAAGGAAACAACACTATTAATGTAGGTGCGAACACTTCATGCTCTTGCCCTAATGCATCACCATTAACATTTAGCATGGTTGACATGTCTGCGTTTACATTGCTAGGTATTTCGCCTAGTTCTATTTTGCTTCGTACTTCAGGATCAACATTTAAATCTATGTAAATATCATCTACATCGTCGTAATGCTTAGTTACACCTTGTACTTCTCCAGCCATGTTGTAATCTAATGTGTCAGGTGTTATAGTATTTTGAAATACTCTGGGGTCATCTTCTACAATTTCAAAGAATTCACCACAGTATAAAAATGTATTCTGGAATACATCTTGTGTAACAATTTTAGGAATGTTTGCTGGAGTTTCAGCATTATCGATAATAAATTTAGCAGTTTTACCGGTTCCGCTCATGGGCTCTATTAAAAGTACTGTATCGTCTGCTGTCATTTGATCACACAATAATTTAATTACACTTCCGTGTTCATTAGTAATTAACCCGTCAGCTAAATCTTCCCACTCATATGCATAAATGTCTTCTTCCGAGTGTCTTGCGTCGTTGTACAGTGTTAGGTTTGTGGTCATTTTATATTATCTTCTGTTATTAAATAGTTCTTATCAATATTTATCAGTCAAAAAAAAGCCAATCGTTTAAGACTGGCTTCTTTTGTTATTTAATTATAATCTTAGCTAAGACGTTTAATACACGCAACATCTGCCACGCCATCCTCTTCGCTCCTGATAAAAGTCTTTTCGTAGGTATGTCCAACACTAATATGCGAATCTAGAACTAGCCATATCGCATCGTTAATAGGTGTAAACTCTACGTGGTTAACCATCATTACACCATTAACTGGTAAGCTGTTAAATCCTGATGAAATATCATTTGTAAATCCATTGCTATCATATGATGTAAAAGCTGTTGGTATTGGGTTTGGCATAATAATTACTAATTCTGGAGAAAATGCATCAGCTTCAAGTCCAAGTGCTGTGGCTGATGAATTAACCATAGTGTCTTTTGTCCATCCATATGAGAATCCAGCTATCTGTGCTCGGCTACGAGCCGCTGGTGCTGTTGTAAGATCTGTTACTATGTCATCTTGACCGGCAATACTAATCGTAAGTGATATTGGGTCGCCATCATCATTTGTTCCAATAACTGGTGTAGGCAATGTGTTCTTAAAGATTTTAGCATCGTTGCCTGTGTATGTAAAAAAGTTTGTACAGTCTAAAAGTGTATTAGCAAAATGATCACTAGTTACTACTTTAGGGCCTGCGGACCAGTCCGCTATGTTGTCTATTATAAATTTTTCTGTTTTTCCTGTGCTGGTTCTAACCGCTCTAATATGTACTAGTTCGCTAGAAGCCATTTGATCTATTAGTAATTTAATAACTCCGCCGACTTCCTTAGTTAAAAAACCTGCGTCTGAATCGGTCATTGTGTATCCGCTTGTTGTTAAAGCGTCAAAACTACTTTGGGTTGGTAATACAAAATCTGTCATTTTTCTTTGCTCCTGCTATCTATGGTGTATCGATGCTATTATTTATCATTTATTAGCATTATTTCCTTGATACTTGGATATTGTATCACAAGAGTTTGTATATCTGTGATAGTGTGCTGTTCTGTTATTTCGCCTAGACGTAATCTACCTAATCGATATTCTGGAAGGGTGTAATCTATATACTGGTCTAGATTATTGTTGTCACACCATTCATAAAATTGCTGTTGCTGTGAAGCATCACTTTCTGCCGTTGGTGCCCATTCACTACTAGTCATAAAATTAGCGGCAATGCACGGAGTCAATTGTGTTTGCTGTCGCAATTCACCTGCTTCGACTAATTCAGTGTCATTTGTAAAAAAACATGCGCCTAAATCTTTACCTACTGTGTGGTAATCCATTTCTAAGACTCCCCATAGTGCATTTGGTAAACGTTCCATATGGTCGTCATCTGACATGCCTAAATCCAACGCATTTAATAAGTGACGGCTTACTTCTTCTTGCTTTGCAACCATAAACACTTGGTCTATTTCAACCGGGCCTGCTTCTAACATGTGTACAATTATGTTTACCCGTTCTAATAATACTTGCGTTTCATTTATATCAGTTCCATACTGTTCAGTGTACTGTTGGAATATCTCATGTAATGTATTTAATTTGCCAACTTGTTCATATGGTGGTATGAATAAGTCTAGCATTAAAGAGTCGGGTATTTCGCATCCTTCTCCCAACATATTAATCTTATAAATAACCGAATTCATTTCGTTTGCTAAAGATGTTGTAGAAAATACTGTGTGCTTTTGTCGAAGGTCGATACGTGGGAACATTGTGCTACCACGTTTCGTGTCTTCCAATAAAGCAAAAACTTTTAGAGCAGATTCTGTATCATACAAACCCCACTCGAGTTTTTCTAATTTAGTTTTAGATTCATTTTCAAGAATCAGTTGTACTTTCTTCATCAGCTTCTGCCCTTGCAATTTCTTCTTTGCGGATATCCTTAACTGCTTCTAAGTAGTTAAGCATTGATGTTGCATCACTGATTTCAAACGGATCTCCAGCAAAATTATCTTCCTTGCCTTCCTCACAAAAAATCATCTCTACTCTTCCATTGTCTACTACCATACTATATCGTTGACTTCTCATTCCAAAATCTACTGCTTCTTTCTTAACTAGCATACCCATTTGGCGAGTAAAGTTTCCGTTGCCGTCTGCAATAGGTTTTACGTTGTTAATACCCAATGAACTAAACCATGCATTCATTACAAATGAATCGTTAACACTAAGGCAATATACTTCATCAACATCATTTGACAAGATGCTTTCGTATCTTGCTTCGTATCCTGGTAAATGTGTGCTTGAGCAAGTTGGTGTAAATGCTCCTGGTAGTGCAAATACTACTATTCTTTTATCTTTAAAAATATCTGTGGACGTTTGTTCAGCCCAATCATAATCTGTTTGCCCTTCTGCAATGGCTCTTCTTAGCCATTTAACTTCAGGTATTGTCATTTCAACTGCCATGTTCTTCTCCGTGTGTGTGGTACTGTAGTGTTATTTATTGCCGATTATACTAAAATCCCAAAAATCTTTGTATGTTTTTAGAGCTTCTTCTGTGTTCTTAAATGATGGACTTGATATTTGGTCAAGTAAAAATTCTGTTTGGTGCAGATGAAACGACTTCTTGTCCGGGATATTACTGAGCATACACCACATTCGATTTCTATTCTCTTGTACTTTATCTTCCAATGTTTGATATATGTCATGCATTTTTAGTAGAGGAACTGATCCTACTTTAATTATTTCTTCAGCAATCATGTCTATTCGTTGTGCATCATCTACAACATTATCGTACTCTTCACTTATACCATACTCTTCGCATAGTGTGTGGAATCCTAATGCCTTAAATGCTTTAATAAAACCAGGCTGTGCAAACACCATTAACGCTTGTCCATACATCATGGGCTTTAATACTTTTTCAGTAAAGAAAATGTTTTTCTCTTTTAAGTCGCTAGTGCTTTCGCACGTTAACCAAATGTATGCATCATTATCTAACGGCACAAACTTTGATTCAACATCTCCAATAAACGCATGGTCACCGGGCAATGATTTACCTAACTTCATTTCGTGTTTGAAGTTATGTGTATCTACATCAGTAAGTTCTGTGGCTGTCGCCGGCACAAGATTCTTTAACATGCTCCTAAAAAATGTAGTAGTATAATGGTTTCGCTCGCCAGTCTCGCTTGCCGAAGCATCTGCTCTGCCGGCACTTAGTCCATAAAGTCTTAGAGGAGGAAATGCACTTATTATACTGTCGACATGCTTAACACCCTTTTGCCATAATAGATAAAGTAATGCCAGTCTGCTGTCTGTTTCTCGCCTGTTAAGAAAAATAAATGTATTGTTCTTAGGTGTCATATCAGGCGCTGTGCTTGTATATGTACAATCTCTTCCTGTATATGCTCGGGATACTATCGACTCTATGTGGTCTGTATCACAATGACCTATCATCCACCATTTAACAATATAATTAATAGGCTTCTCGCCGTTCTCTTTTGCAAAGTCGTTAATCACGTCTTGCCCTGCAAAATTGTGACCCATGAATTGTATCTTGTCGTGTGGGATTTCATATATTGCCATTAAACTGTAAACTGTTTCTAATACTGCATTAATTTCTGGACTCTCATCGCAGAAACTAATTATAAGTGAACCGTTTAGGTCGTCCCAATTCTCAAAGAAACTCATTAAGAAATCTAACTGTTGTGTTTTAAGTGAATGATCTATAAATAAATTACCATTTGGACTCCAATTACTATGACCACTAGTGGGAATAAAGAAATCTACTGCTATTACTCGAGGCCATTCTTCAATATCGTTCTCATATATCATTCGAGCTCGTTGGAACGGATCGTTACTCAATACCAAAGGATGTTTTATTAATGATCCTGGATCACCGGCCATTATCCATGTCTTATATGGATCTATAGCTGTTAAATCAATAACGTCCCCGTCCGTTGTAGGTAATGCTCGTACATCAACCACTTGTTAATCCCCTTATAATCGATTGTAATAACACAGTTACGATAACTGCATTAAGTATTATTAAAGCTCTGTCTTTCCATAGTAGACCAACAGTAAGCCATCCCATTGTTCCTATAAGACTAAACCATACATCAATCATATGGTAATCTGTGCCTGCACTTCTGGCAACTACTGCTGTTAGAATAAATGCACTAGCAATCCATTTAACATACCAACTTGCATCTTGTTTAGGAGTCGCTGATTTATAAATTCTTTTACTGTGTTCTAATTCTTCTTTTGTAAACTTTGGCGGCACTATAAAATTCCTAAGGCGTACTTGCCTTCATCGCTCACCATTGTATCTGGATTCCACGGTGGATCAAAAGTTAAATGTACATGCACTTTATTAATGCCTTCTACACTTCTTGTTGCAAACTCTACTTCCATGGGCAATATCTCAGCCGCCGGACAGTTAGGTGAGGTTAGGGTCATGTCCACAGTACAATCAAACTCTTGGTTTAACTTGACTGCATAAATTAGTCCTAGGTCGTATATGTTAAGTGGTAATTCGGGGTCGAACACTCTTTTTAGATTAGCAACTACCTGATCTACTATTTGGTCTTCGAGGCTATCTTGTCCATTGCTTTCCATAATCCCTCCACTAGTTTAACGCAATCTAATTCGTTGTTATAAGGTGCAGAGCTAACTCTGAATACTCCGGTGCCTTCTTGGTTATAACGTCTACTGGCAGGTTGGGCACACATATGACCTGTTCTCACGCACACTTTATCGAAACTTAAATACCCTGCTATGTCACTAGGGTTGCAACCTTCTGTTACAAAACTATAAACGCTTCTAGGACCCATATGACCAATTAGTTTCAGTCCAGGAATATCAAACAATCCTTTATCCCTTACCATATTAAAAAATTCTGCTTCATTCTCTTGAATTGTTTTGTAGCCAATCTCACTAATCCATTTTGCCGCGGCACCTACACTGTGTACACCTGCTATGTTTGGGGTACCAGCTTCAATACGTTCATAGTTTCCATGTAAGTTATATTCTTCAAAGCTAACAAACTCAGCAGTTCCGCCTCCGAGGTCATTGCCAATTACTTCACTAAAGCCACCTCTATGAAATAACACTCCCGATCCGGTACTAGCATACATTTTATGTCCACTAAATACCATCCAGTCAATGTTGTTTGCTTGTAGGTCAATCTGTTTGTGTGCAATACTTTGACAAGCATCAATAATAACCTCACAATCATGCTCTTTAGCAATTCGTACCATTTGTTGCCACGGTGTATTCATTCCAGTTAAGTTACTTTGTGTTAAAAATGACACAATACTGCCTGGGTTCTCTTCTATTGCTTTTGTAAAATCTTCTATGCTTATATCACCATGGTCACTTGCTGGAACAACTACTAGTTTACCGTTAGTTGTAGTATAGCCATGTTGCATCCAAGGAAGGATGTTACTGTGATGTTCTAGTTCTGTTATTACTACCGTTCTATCACCAGCCAAATAGTCTGCTATAATATTTAACCCTTGTGTTGTTCCAGCCGTAAAGGCAATCTCACTAGTATCACAATTAATTAATTTAGCAACTTCTTCTCTAGCCTGGTCATATATCTCACTAGCAATTCCGCTAGTTTCAAAATCACCTCTGTGTACATTTGCTCTGTAGTTATAGTGATAATCACTTACCGCCTTAATTGCACTGTCCACAGTTTGTGAACTTGCGGCGTTATCTAAATATGCTAATTCAGTATATGCTAAACTAGGAAAGCAATTCCTAACTTCATTTATCTGCTTCGCTTTAGGGTATACTTTTAACATAAAAAACTCTCTATTAGCATCTCTGATGCAGTTGATCTATCAATTCCTTTAGTCTGTAAATAATACATGTGTTCTTCGTTAATGTTACTAACTGTGCAACCATGCTGGCATTTAATTTCCTTCGTGTGTATATCTAACACTGGTCTAGTATGCATAGTAACATTCTTATCTAGCATTAAGTTCTGGTTATTCATAGTGCCATCGAAGTCTGTACTCAATGGACCTACATCATATCTTCCTACAAAACTAGTTGATGCATATTCTTTACCAACATTCTTAATATCAATGTTACTGTAGTTATCAGGATCATTACTTTTCTGATAAACATATTGATGGTATTCATTACCTTTATAAATTTCGTTTCTGCCAATAATTTCTACAGATGTTTTACTGCTACTATCAATATAAAAGTTTTCTTGTGTGTACTGACTTCCAGTGTTTGTAAACTTAATTGTTAGTTTACTTCCAGGATGGCAAATGAATACACTATCAAATATGCTCCATCCACCGTAATCGTTTGTTGTTCTATCTATTGTTAGTTCTGCGTTTTCTCTAAGAACATACATGCTGTAATTCATTTGTCCTGCTGTAGTTTTAACATCTTCTTTTAGATGTACTTTAGCATTGTATTGTACATCAAAAATAGTTGTGTTGCACTGTAGTACAGGTTCATCACTGCTGTTCCTATACTGTACTGTTACAGGATTTTTATTAAACGTATCGTTACTACCGTTAGGGAATATAATTACGTTAGGGAAAGGTGTAAGAGCGTATGTTACTTTACTAAAGTTGTCTTGTTGCTTTAGTAGTTTTACATATTCGCTTTGCCTGTTCTTGTTAGTATTAACACTATCTAATATCTGTATGTTAAATGGACTGCGTTTACCTAAATCATTTGATGTGAATACTCTGCTGTCGTTTAATACAATAGACTTACTTAAACCGTTCAAATAACTAAAACGTTCTATAACGTCATAACTATCTTTATCAGATTCAGCACTAAGTATATCAATAGCATACAATTTATGTATGTTCGCAAAGTTAAACTGTTCACTGCGTTTAGTTGGCAAGCCTTCTTCTTTTAATGATAGTAAGTTAGCCTCAAATGATTGTTTAAACTGTGGAAGTATATTAGCCCAATAAGAGTGTGGTAGCTCATCTATAAAGTTATTAGAAGTAACGTATTCAACGTGGTCTTCTAATTTATTAAACTCGTCTACATTGGCTACATGCGTTAATAGTGATTGGCCGAATAAAGTTTTATACACCTTCGAACCCATCAGCAAAAATCTTGTCTGCTAAAGTTTGGTCACCTTTAATAGCGCCGTCTTTTTGCAAAACAATAACAGCGTCAGGATTCAATCCTGTAATTAGTTTGTCGTAATGTGTTACCACAATCAATGTGTTGTCTTCTGTGCGCCAAGCATTTAATTCCGATGTTAATGCTTTAATTCCATCTACGTCTAGTCCACTATCAGGTTCATCTAACATTGCTAACTTTGTATTCATCATTAACATTTGTATTAGCTCGTTCTTTTTCTTTTCGCCGCCACTTGCATCTGTGTTAAGATTACGTTTATCCCAATCGTTTGGTAAACCTAGTGTGTCAGCAAATTCTTTAAACTTACCTAATGACTCTTTGATCTCTGTTACTTTAATGCCAGTTGCTTGTTTAATAAACTGGAAGTTACTTAGCCCTGGAATACTTGTGGGTGCTTGGAATCCTACAAACATGCCTAGTCTAGCACGTTCGTCTGTTTCTAGTGCGTTAATATCGCTACCTTGGAAACTTGCACTACCACTTGCTTCTGGCAGTCCTGGCTTACCCATTAGACTGTGTATCAGTGTGCTTTTGCCTACACCGTTACTGCCCATTATGACATAAGTTTTGCCAGCTTCAAATGTTAAACTGACGTCTTCGAATATTCCTTCAACTGTATAATTCTTTAATTTTAGCATGTGTGTATTGTACTACCTTTGTTATATGTTGTCAACGTTTATCCTACTGCTCCTTCCAATGTTACACTAAGAAGTTTATTCGCTTCTGCGGCAAACTCCAATGGTAACTTTTGGAACACATCTTTGCAGAATCCGTTGACAACTAGATTCATTGCATCGTCTTCGCTGAGACCTCTACTTTGTAAATAATATAATTGCTCTTCACTAATCTTGCCAGCACTTGCTTCATGCTCTATTTTAGCACTATTGTTCTGGCATGTGATGTACGGTATTGTTAATGCTCTGCTATCTTGTAGCATTAAACTATCGCACTTGGTAAAGTTCTGAGCATTGTGGGCACCAGGATTTACTTTAACTGAGCCTCTATAAGTATTTGTACTATCTCCAAAACTAATACCTTTGGATATAATAGTACTCTTAGTGTTCTTTCCAAGATGTATCATTTTAGTTCCAGTGTCTGCTTGTTGCTTACCTTGGGTAACTGCAACACTGAAGAACTCGCCGATACTGCCGTCTCCTTTAAGGATACAACTTGGGTACTTCCATGTGATAGCACTACCAGTTTCAACTTGGGTCCAACTTACTTTGCTGTCTACTCCTTTACACATGGCTCGTTTGGTTACGAAGTTATAAACTCCTCCCACACCATTCTCATCTCCAGCATACCAATTTTGTACTGTGCTATACTTGATCTCTGCTCTATCGTGTGTTACAAGCTCCACAACAGCCGCATGTAGGGTGTTCTCATCATATGCTGGTGCTGTACAACCTTCTAAGTAACTAACAAAACTATCTGCATCTGCTACAATAAGTGTGCGTTCAAACTGTCCTGTGTTACGGGCGTTAATACGGAAGTATGTATTCAGTTCCATAGGACATCTTACGCCGGGTGGAATGTACACAAAAGTACCGTCTGTGAACACCGCAGAGTTCAGTGTAGCAAAGTAATTGTCAGTGTACGGTACAACTGTGCCTAAATACTGCTTAACTAGTTCTGGATGTTCTTTTACTGCTTCGCTAATACTACTGAATATAATACCGTGTTTCTTTAATTCTTTTTGGAACGTAGTAGCGATGCTGACACTATCAAATACTGCGTCGATGGCTACTAATGGAATACTACTTTCATCTGCAGACTTAGATGTATCTAATCCAAGTAATGCATCACGTTCGTGTAATGGTACGCCTAACTTTTCAAACGTATCCAAAATCTCTTGTGGAATATCGCCTTCTTCAAAAAACTTAGGTGCGGAGTAATAACTAAGTGCTTGGTAATCAATAGGCACATAAGTTAGCTCACTCCAATCGGGTTCGTCCATACCAACCCATTTCTTAAATGCTTTTAATCTAAAGTCTAATAACCATTCCGGTTCTTCTTTAATAGCACTAATCTTTCTTACAGTTTCTTCGTCTAATCCAGGCGGCAAACTATCCGCTTCTACTTTAGTATCAAAGCCTTGTTCGTATTTTGAAGTGTTTAAGTTATCAATGCTCATCCTATTTTCTCAACTTTAAGTTGTAGAGGATGTCCAGCTGATCTAGATACTGCAATTGCCTCTAGGCATTTTTGTTCAGCAATCTCTGAGTTATAAGTTCCAGCAACTGCTTGTCCGTCTGAATGTACTGTCTGTGTTAATGTTTTTGCTGATGTAATGTTTTTATTAAATATTTCAATCAGTAAGGTTATAACAAACTCGACTGGTGTAAAATCATCGTTGTATATAACAACATTAAACCTCGACGGATATCGGAGTTCTGTTGATGTTTTTGTTTTTACCGCCTCTTTTGCCATGTGTTACCTTTTACGTTTGTGTGGTTAAATAGTATTATACACTATTTAGTATGTACAAAGCAACCTTTTTATGATTTTATCTGACTGCGGTGTAACGTAGGTAGTAGTTGCCTACTACCCACATATTTACCACAAAGATTAAGTTATTTTAATTTTTTGCGGCTTCATCGCATCTGGGACATTTCGTTCTAGTTGAACTCGTAGTAAACCATCTTCTAGTTTAGCATCCTTAACTTCAACATATTCTGCAAGTTTGAAAGTTCTGATGAAATTCCTTTCTGCAATACCTTTATGTAAGAATTCAACTTCTACAGCATCATCTTTATCTAAAGTATCTAGTACATTTGAAGTACCAGTAATTTTGAGTGTACCATCTTCAAGTTCAATTTCGATATCTGATTTTTTAAATCCTGCAATAGCAAGAGTAATTTCATAGATGTCGTTTTTGTTCTTAGTGATGTTATAAGGCGGATAGCCTGTTCCATTTTGCGAAAATGAAGGGTCGTTAAAAAACTGCTCAGCCATTCTGTCGAAGCCGACGCTCATTTTATATAGTGGGGATAGTGAATCGGATGTGATTCGGATCTGCTTATTCATATTAGTCTCCTTTTAAAAAGCAAGTTAATTGTTATCCTAATCTTCTTAAACCCTATTGGCGAATAAAAAGATCGCAGATTAGAGGACATTCGATAGTGTGTGTCCTGTACCTCTAAGCTACTTGATTACACTTGTAAGTTATTTAAGGTGTTACCATCTCAAACTCTTTTAGTGGGTAATCCCAAAAGTTAGTTTTCGTTTCTTCCGAAAAAGTATCCTCTAACTACAACTGCTACTTAAATTTACAGTTGGGCGTTTTAGTATTCTATTCTTCTTACCAGTCGGTTTGTATCACTTACGATCAACTTACCTTGTGTAGGAATCCTTTCCTATAAAACGGCAATTTATTTTACAGTATGCTTTTGTCTCTTACGATTCAATTGCACTTGTAGTTTAAATTGCAAAGTTATTTATGTAACTAGTATAATATATAGTGCTTTTTTGGTAAATTTCAAGTCGAAATAGACATCTTTTTTAAGAAATCGTCTAAAAAGCCATAATTAATGCCACTGTAAGCATTAAAGTAATGGAATCTATTATGTGAAAGTATGTCCTGCATCTCATTACTCTCATACCATTCTTGTAAAGTTTCTTTTGATTGTGAACATACATATTCTATTTGGTCTACCCAATTCATACTTTCGTCCCAAAAGTTATTGAACGTTTTAAAGCCTGCACGATGTAAATACTGTGTACGTTCCTTGTTAAAACTAACAAACGGTCTCAACCCTACTATAGGCTTGAATGTTTTTTCACTTAAGAATGAACACGGTGGACCCGATGATTCACTAATAACATTTAAGAAGTGGCTTGCCCAAATATGATCGTTACCTAAACTGCCGTTATACTTAGGCAAGATATTATCGTTACCCATTACATCATAAGGATCGTTGTGTTTGGGAGCCTCTCCCACTGTTAACTCGTTGGCTAAACTTACATATCCTTCGTCTAACAACTGATGTTTCTTGAGTAGGTCAACTGCTTGTATTCTGTGTATATGAGGCTTACGATTATACATTATATATGGTTTAAAATCGTCTCCCCAATTAATAGTATAGTCTGTACGGCTATCTAAACCAAAGTGTTTACTCATACCTTGTGAAGCTTCAGCTACGAGCCGGAAGTCGCAATTGCGATTGCTTACTGTTGGTATTCCTTCCCAACCAAAGTCCTTTATTTGCGGATTGTTATTCTCAATAAATCCGGTCGGATCCAGTAGTTGTACCAGCAACATATTTTTCTTTCGTGCTGATGGCGGCGAGAATAGTTTATAATGTTTAATTTTAGGGTAATGGTTTTCAAATAACATAAGCATCGAAGAATCAATAATAGTTTTATTAGGAAATGCTTGTTGTATCATATCCATAACTTTAGTGTATGGCAGTTCGAACCCTAAACCCGCACGGGAGAAATTAGGTAGATTTGTTATATGCTCATTGTATATCATTTTTTAAATTCTTGCGTTCAAAGTACATTCGTACATACGTTTTCCTCACAATAGCAAATATGGTAAAGAAGAACGTTAAGAACACTGATGTCCAAAAGATCCTATCACCTTCACTTTCTAACACTAATAAAAATGTTCTATTTGCTATGTATAGTAATAACATATTTAGTGGAAAATTTATAATTAATGCTAACCCAGTATCTTGTACTGATTCTTTGAATGCTCTAGCTCTACTCTCTTTCTTGTCAGTATTAGTCAATCTCTGCGTCTCCTATTATGCCATCGTATCCTTTGAAACGATAGTAAACTGTGAGTTCTTCACCTTTAGCAACTGGAATAACAGTGTGTAAATTTCTGTCGCCTTTGTCTGTGCTAATATAACAGTTAGGATTCTCTGAATGATTAATAAATCCACCCAATGGAGTTCTAACCCATTCGTGTCTATCTCTATTGTGTACTAGAACATGAGTTTCTCCTAGCACATTACCAGCTTCTAACTTGGTCGTTGAATGTAATCCTAGTCCATGTGTGACACTATCTTTGATAGTCAGACCTTCCGGTAATGGTCTATATGTAAAATCACTAAATACTTTTTTACTGCTCTTTCTCACTTCCTGCGTCTCCTATTTTACGCATACCTTCTTCTATGTATGGACCCAAATTAGTTATTGGGAATTTGTTTAAAAATTTTAATTCGAATATCATTCGTTCTTCTTTAGTCATTGGTCGTTCATTTGCTCTGACTATAACATTGACACAAAATGTAGCGTTAGAACCAGGGACATTATCCAACCAAGGATTGCCCCAGTTCATTTCAAATACATGTGGTATTTCATTATCCACAAACCATTTTTTAAATGGTGCAATAGCTTCGCTGACACCGGTCTCTGTTACCCAGTCATAATCTCCATCGTCACTACACGGAGCACACACAATCAAATGCGACTGTGTGGGGTCCGAGTTCGTATGAATACTCTTACTGAGGAAGTTTTCTTTTTCTTGCATTGCAACTATACTTCGTAGGTTACTGCGGTTACATTCTCAACAACAAAACTACGCCAGCCCTTTGCGTTGGTATCGTATACCGACAAAGTGTTATTAGGATTTTTAAGTACCCTAGGCTTTTTAGGCTCTGCACCTTCAACAACTTCTACTACAGGTAGTAATGTGTTATCTAGTGTACAAGTCATTATTCGTTGATCACCGTCTTTCTTAGTGAATGTAACTTCGGCAACACCTTCTTTTAAAATGCCTTTCATTGCATCTCGAAATGCTACTAATTCAGTTTCGTTGTTTGGCTTACTAATTTTTAATTGTTGTTTCATTGTTTACTCCTAATTGTGTTATGCCGCTTTTAATTGTTTTCTACCATCTGTTAAATAATCTTTTGATATTTTAGTCTTAATAGGGTGGCAACATTTGCATAATGTTTGGATGTTTTCAGGAACATTATTAGATGGATCTCCGTCAATATGATCAGCATCTAATTGCCATTCCGGATCCACAATAGTAGTTGTACACTTGTACCCTAATCTACTATCAATATTTTCACAAAAATCTTTACGATACTTTTTATACTGCCAACCATTAATACCGTACATGATGCCGTGATGCTTAGTGCATCTAGCTCTGCGTACAGTCGTGCCATCTTTGCGATATTTCCCCATATGCTGGCCCAATTTATTACACCCGAGTACTTCGCATTTACGATTCTCTTTTATGCATTTCATTGTTTTGCTCCTAAGAAATCGCCTTCAATATATGTTTTAGCCATATGACACAGACAGCATGATGTGGCTATGTTGTCTGCTGTGTTGCTACCACCTTTACTCTTTAGTTGTATGTGGTCGCCATGCATGACACCACGCATTGCTCTATTCCGTATAAACGGATCTGTTACATGTCCAAACCGCAGTTCGTCCTCACGTGGGTCATAGTTGCAAGTGGTACATACCCAACCTCTGTAGAATGTATGTGGGCGGCTAGGTTTACCCATTCCGCCATATTCACTA
>Ga0209090_10001270_pt1 | contig 16119 bp, 12 predicted proteins | sample ArcticOcean_MG_C_9_FD_187432 | JGI IMG/M metagenome (GOLD analysis project Ga0209090, IMG submission 187432) | Marine microbial communities from western Arctic Ocean - ArcticOcean_MG_CB2_152 (SPAdes) (version 2) | ecosystem: Environmental > Aquatic > Marine > Oceanic | place: Arctic Ocean... | reverse complement strand
GTACGCGTGCAAAACGCCCACATCTTCGCCTTTGCTGTTTATGAGTTTGGTCGCGTCCGAGCGCGCTTGGAAGCCGTAAAACGCGCGGAACAGGAAGGACATGCCGTCGACGAGCACTATGTGACCAGTATTATTCGTATTACTATTACTACTACTGCTACTACTGCTACTCTCGCGTCTCGCGTCGTCGTCGTAATCATCATCCTCGACAAGAACGACGACGTTGTTCTCGTTGTTGTTGTTGTTTAACGCCGAGAAAGACGACGACGACGTTTTCTTCTTCCCAACAGCAGTGTGAAAAGAAGAAGAGTAGTAGTTCCTCCGCGCGAGCATCATCCTTCGCGTCGTCGCGAGAGAAAACATCTTCGTTGTTAAGGTTTGGTAATACATATAGAACACAAGCGTGTTTGTTGCGGGGAAATTGTGCGGCATAACTTCGTCTCGCATACAACTCATCAACGACAACAACACGACATCTTCTTATCTAAATGGACGCGTACCTCTCGAAAGCCAACGCGGTACCGATCGTCGTGATCGATTACGGCAATCGAACCCACGTTCTCGGCGGGTACTCCTCGTCCTCGATGATTTCCAAACACCAACAAGAACTTCAAACAGAACCTACGAGAGTTTCCTCGGACTGTAACGTCGTCGGAGAAAAGTCGGTGGAAAGCGCGATTCTTGGGAGACGCGTGGAATCTTTCGACGCCTTGCGTGCGGTGTTCGAAGCGCTCTTTTACGAGAATTTCGGGTGGATTAAACCCGAGGAAGAGGAGGAGGAAGAGAAGAACAAAAAGAACGTGTTTATCTTGGAACCGATTTTAGCCTCGAGACGAGAACGAGAACGCGTGTGTCAAATGTTATTCGAGGAGTTTCGAGTGTCCGGGTACGCGGCGGAGAACGCGGCGGTGTGCGCGTTAGCTGGAGTCGGGAGGTTGAACGGGATATCGGTGGACGTTGGCGCGGAGACGGTGGATTGCGCGACGGTTTCGGACGGGAAGATTGTGGAGAGCACGTGTCGACGGATCGAAGGCGGGGGCGAGCGGTGTTGCGAGAAAGCGTTGTTTGGAACGACGGTGCGAGAAGGGAAAGAGATTTACGCGGAGATGGAGAAATGGGAGAGGATGATTGTGAATAGACACTTAGCGAGGGTGAGATGGAGCGCGGATGATGGAAAGAACGGAGGAGGAGAGGGAATGGAGTCGTATCAGTTGCCGGATGGAAATAAGATTAGCGTGGAAACGAAAGACGCGTTTGCGCTCGGCGACGCGTTGTATTGCTGTTCCTCAAATACGGACGACGACGCGAATAGTAAAATTGTCGAAGCCATACAGTCGGCGGTAGAGAATTCCTTCAGACACGCGCAAGCTGGGCATTTCTTTTCTCACGGGAAAGAAAACGCGTTCGAGTGCGTCGTCGCGCACGGCACGGAAAGTTCCGTCAAAGGTCTCCGCGAACGGTTAGGCGAAGACATTCGAACAAAGATTGCACCGGAAAGTGCCAAAGTGAACGTCGTCGCATCCGCGCCGGACTATTTGCACGAGAAAAGTATGGAGTATTTGAGTTGGACTGGAGGCGCGGTGCTCGGTAAAGTGACGTGGAACTTGAATCAACAGATTAGTAAAAGCGCGTACGAGGAGTGGGGACCAAACGTAGCGAATAGAAATCGAAACTCGTTCTAGATAGTATTAAGACGAAAACATAGTGCCGACTGGTAGTTTTAGAGAATGTAGATGGTTACAATAACAATATTCATGTAAATAGATATTTTCCCCTTCTCCTCTCCTTAGTACGATCTTCCCCACAACACCCAGACCGTGGCAGGTTTCCCGGTGATGAAGCACTTCGTTCCTTCTTTTAACGGCGGCTGAATGAATGGGATGCACAACGTCTTCGCCGCCCCGCCTTCGCTTTCTTCCGACGAGCGTTTCTTCACCTCTTCTTCGGACTCTTTCGTCTCGCACCACGGGGTCAACACCATCTTCTTTTGGTCCAACGCTGGGACGAAATCTTTCCATTCCGTGACCGTAATCGTAGACGTGTCGCGAATCGCCTTGGCTTGATTGAACATATTTTGTTGAATTTCAACCAAAAGTTCTGGCACTCTCGCGTTTACGTCGGCTAATTTGCACACCTCTTTTTCGCGAGTGTCTCTGCGAACTAAAACGCACGTTTCGTTGTCCAAATCCCGCGGTCCAAACTCGAGACGAATCGGAACGCCTTTAACTTCCCAGTGCGAATACTTCCATCCCGGCGTGTAGTTGTCTCTGGTATCCGTCTTGACGCGGACACTCGCGCTATCCGTGAGAGATTTCCCGATCGCTTCAGCATTATCTGTGTTTGATTTTGAAAGCGCGAGTGAGTGAGTGAGAGAGAGAGAGAGAGAGAGAGAGAGAGAGACAACAGAAAGAAATGAAAAAAAAAATGTCGGCTCCAAGCCATTATAACCCAACGATAACTTCGATGGACTATTGGTAAAGGAGTAATTCTAATCTTTAATCTTCGACTCTTTATGAAAAGAGCGTCGACGACACGAATAAAGTCGCAAACACAAGGTAAGAGAGTCGGTACGAGAAACAAAAGCGCAAGAACAAAATCGCGAGACGAAAAACATACCTTTCAACATCTGCGCCTTCTCTTCGCTCAACTTTGAGTTTGGAATGGTCACGATGACCACTTGTATCGGCGCAATTCTCGGTGGTAATCTCAACCCGACGTCGTCACCGTGCACCATGTAACACACACCCAACATTCTCGTCGTCATCCCCCACGAGTTTTGCCACACCATGGATCGTCCGCCTTTATCGTTCTCAAAGGTAATGTCAAACATCTTTGCAAAATTCTGTCCCAAACAATGACTGGTCGCGCCTTGAATCCCTCTTCCAGTGTAAGGCACGAACGCTTCCACGGTGGTCGTATACAAACCTCCGGCAAACTTCTCCTTCTCGCTCTTTACCCCCGGAATCACCGGCACGGCTAACAAGTCCTCGTACACTTGTCGATACAAATCTAAAATCGTCCTCACCTCCTCGTCGCACGCTTTCTTCGTCGCGTGCGCCGTGTGCCCTTCCTGCCATAAAAACTCTCTCGACCGGATAAACGGCGTCGGATGTTTAAACTCCCATCTCACGACGTTGCACCACTGATTCAACAACAGCGGCAAATCTCTGTGCGACCGGATCCAGTTCGCGTAGTGCGGGTACATCACCGTCTCCGACGTCGGCCTGACCGCAATTGGACACTCCAACTCTGAATCCCCCGATCTCGTCACCCACGCGACTTCTGGGCTAAAATCCTCGATGTGATCCTTCTCCGCTTCCAATCGGGACTGAGAGACAAACATCGGAAAGTACGCGTTCTCTACGCCCAACTTTTTAATCTCCTTGTTAAAAAACTCCTGAATGTACTCCCATTGCGTGAACGCGTACGGACGTAAAATGTAGCACCCGCTGATGTCGTAATAATCAATCAGTTCGGCTTCGACGACGACTTGGGAATACCACGCCCCGAAATCTTCGTTGATCCCGACGTGCATCCCCAGTTTCGTCTCTTTCTTCATCTCTTTGTTCGTCGATGATGGTGCTGGTTTTTTACCTCCATTTCCTCCGCTTTTTTTCTTCTTTTCCCTGCCGCCAACAATCTCTTCCACGCCGGTGAGCTCGGCTAACTTTGCTTTTAACTGTTTCAAATGCAAAACGGCCGAAGAAACGTCCGGGTCGTCGTTTCCTTTCCCGGAGAGTTTTAAAGCTTTCACGACGGCGCCTTGCGAGGCGATTTGAGCAGAGACCGATTCCGCCGTATCCGAGGACATTTTTACTTCTTTTGTGGGTAAAAAAATGAGGAATTTGTAAGCAAAAAAAGACACAAACAAGCTCTTACTATTTATAGAGAGTAGTATTCTAATAATCTAAAACTATCGAGAGAGATGATCATACGTCGTACTCGGGGAATTGTCCGGTATTTTTGACGTGGTCGAACACGTCTCTGCAGTTGCCGAGTTTTTCGTACCTGTGCAGAGCGATTCTGGCGCCGTCGCCGTAGATTTCCGACGGTTCGTTGCGGATGTTGTGCGCTATGCATCCGGCTAACGCGAGCTGGTTTTTCGCCTCCTCGTCGTTTCCGTCGATCTTTTGCGCTTCGCGTTCGGTCCAGAGACAGGCGATGAGTTGGCACAAGCCTTCTTCGACTTTGCGGTTGATTTTTCGAGGGTACCCCGGGGTGAGGCGGAAGTGCGCGTGGGTCATTTCGTGAGCGAGGATGGAGCCGAAGAGGAGTCGCGGGAGGCAGTTGACGACGATGATGGCGGTGACGTTGCTCCGAGAGCCGACGTGGATGGGCGTCTCGGAGAATGTGAGGCCTTCTTGCCAGGAGAATTCCGGGCGACGCACGACGCGAGTGAGCGTGTGTTCGGTAGACAGACATAAACCTCGAGTTCGGGTGTTGCTAAAATCTACGCCTCCTCCTGCTCTGTCGTCGTCGTTTACGTCGTCGTCGTTGTACACGTGCGCTGTCGTATTTTGGTCTCTCCCTATGGATAAGCGCATTGATTCTTCGGTCACCACGTGCAACGGCGGCATCCTCTCCGGCATCGTTAAATCTAACTCGTTCATCATGAACTGCTTTATTTCCTCGTACAATATCCACGCGTCCTCGTTATCGACCACGACAGACCCAGAACACTCTAAACACAAATATCTTCCACCACTTATGCCTGCACCAGCATTCCCTGGTCCTTGCTCTTCCTCCTCCGGAAGCCTCACGAATCCACCCAACTCTCGCTTACACCGCTCGCTTTCGATCTTTTGACACCCGTCGCACCGAACCACCGCATATCCGCGTCTCTCGCCCTCAAAGCACTCCCGACACAAAAACTCGTTCCAATACTCCGAGGTTTGATAATATCTCACCGTTGTTGTTCGAGAGAACATGTTGTTTTGTGTCAATCGCTCGCCGGGATCGAACAACCCGACGTCCGTCACCGTTCGTTCGCACTTGGCGCACATAGGCGGTCGTTTCTTAGCCTCCTCCTGAGGCAAAGGAAGCGCTGAAAACAAATCCTTCATCCACGACCCAAAACTCCTCCCATGATGCTTACTTCTCGCGTCTTCTTCCTTCTGTAATCGTCTCGCTAAAGCTTCGTCGCTTTTTACTCCTTCTGATGATGATGATGATGCTGTCTTCGTCTTCGTCTTCTCCTCCGCGTCAACTTTGATGTCGTTGACGAACGTGCACCGCCCGCACTGGACTTTTCGAGACGCTAAAAATGTCGCCGAAAGTGCGTCGTATTCGAGCGCGATATCGCACATTTGACAGACCGTCGTCATTTTTGTTGTTTTCTTGCTTGTTGTGTTTGTTCGGGGAGTGTTCATGTCTTTGTCTTTGTCTTTATTATATGTATCGCCCGCAAAGCGCGCGTCGAGTGAGGACATTCGTATCTAACGGTATTTCCCGAACTGAATTGGAATTCTTTACAAACTTTGCGCGCGCTTCTCTGCTGCACGCATTAAACGCAGCATTCACTCGAACGAGAGAGAATCAGAGAGAGAGTAATGTTTGTGCGAGCGACGTCTCCGTTTTTGCTGCTTTCGTCGGCCTCCTCCTCCGGTAAAAGTCTTTCCTTGAGCGCATCATCGTGCGTCTCCGTCGGGAAAAGAGCGATGGTGAATCGATTCCTTCTGCGCGCTAAAGCTTCATCATCATCGGAGACGCAACAAAGAACAGAAAACGTGGAAAAGCACAAAATGTCGAAAACCTTGTTCGTCGAACTCGGGGTCGGGTCCGATCAACACGGACAAGATGGCACGAAAGCCGCGGTGCGAGCGTGTAAAGATGCGATTAGTTTCAACTCGTTACCGGCTATTGCGGATTTAATACCGGGCGGGTACGGCGGGATGAAATTACACGTACTCGTGGCGGCGCCGATCGATGCATATCCAGTGGACGTGAACGAAGTGAAAAAAGTATTTCCGTACGGGTCTGTGGACGTGGAGTTAGTGAGAGGAGGGATGGTGGCGTCGAGTGGGATCGCGATAGAAGCCATGGGCGACGGCTTCGACGCGGACGGGAAAGCGAACGACGACTTTATCGTCGTCAACGCCGCGGTGAGCGTTGGGTATTAGTTTGAGATGTACGCGTGGATAATAACACGCACACATACAGAGAGAGAGAGAAAGAGAGAGAGAGAGAGAGAGAGGGAGAGAGAGAGAGATTTTACGCTTCTATCACAGAGAACGTTGTATTTTCAAGTAGTAAATTTAGAGAGTGCTCACATCTTTTTTATGCTTCTTCTTCTTCTTCTTCTTCTTCATCATCGCTGCGGAAACCGAGCGCGGCGTCCCAGTTCGAAGGGGGTAGTTGTTCGCCTTTACCATTTTCATCCAAGTCCTCTTTTTCGTCGTCTTTTTCGTCGTCGTTGTCGTCGTCGTCGTCGCTTTCTGAGGACGATTTATATTCAGCCGAGTCGCGGTACAAGTTTGAGCGCCTCGAGTTGGGCACTCGGACCGAGAGATCATTTCTCGGTAACGGAACAACGTCGAAAAAAGAGACCAGTTTTTCGGGCGAATCTTTTTCGTTCTCGTCGTCGACGTTGTCGTCGTCTTCGTCGCCGCCGCCGCCGCCGATCATAGGATGCGAGCGAGATAAAGAAGACGATGATCTCGATATCATCGATCCATCCGAATGCGACGAACGCGCGTCTTCACTCTTTTCCTCGACATCTTCCACCTCGTTTGGCGGCGTATCTGGTGCAAATCGGACCGCCTTTTTCTCGTTCTTTTCATCTCGAGACGATCTGGCGGATGATGAAAACGACGAAAACGACGACGGAGGTGACGGCAAACGTGACGAAATTTTCGTCAATTTTTCGTAATTCGTATCGATGGCTTTGAGGGCAGTCGAAAGCGAAGATTTGATCGCCGCGTTGATGTTACTTTGTCGATGATTCTGCTGGCGACGCTCGCGATACGTAAGTCGAGCAGGTGTAGTGATGTGTGCGATGACGTCGTTGTCTTTCTGCTTCTTCCTCGCGGGGGATCTACCTTCTTCGCGTACCGCGGCGGTTTTCGTCGATCTCGAATCGAGGCGAACTTCTTCGTCTTCTTCGCCCAAGAACAGGATAGATTTTCGGTCGACTCCGTTCGGGAAGTCCACGCTCGCAGGGACGTAATCGTCTTCACCAAAGAATCCACCAGATGATAATCGGTCTCCTCGCAACGTCAACACGCGCTTGATTAAACACGTCCCGGAGATGCGAATTTTCTCAATCGCGTATTTCTGTTTCGTAGCCGCGTCGCCGAAGCACTTTTTCAAAAGCTTCGGAATAGGAACGATAAAGTTTACCCACGAGCCGTACGTGAACTGTCGAGTACTATCTCTCGATGTTCTCGTGAGATCGTTCTCGTCTTCGTGTTGTTGATGGTGTTTCTTCTTGTTTGGAACTACGGCGCTTTTCACCGAAACGCCGCCGCTCTTCGTCGCTCTCCTCTTCTTCGCGACAATAGGCACCTGACAGTGCAAAGGCGACGTTTTCGTCTCTAAAAACGCGGTCGAGAGAACCACTCTCCGCCTGTCTCTCCTCGTTTCAACCTCGGAAAACACAAACTCGATGGTAAACTTATCCTCCGGTTTCTCGACGTAAATCTGCGCGCACACCATCGGCTGCGTGAGTTGTCGCGCTTTCGCCGAAGAGGTAGTATTCGAGTGTTGTTGAACGACGGTTTCAATGGACGCGTTTTCCAGCTGCAACACGTACCCTTTCGCGGTAGACTCGTAATACTTCTTATTCCTGGAGTTGACCGTTTTCCTCGCTTCCGAAATTTGCCACTGGACGCCTCGCTGGTTTCTCGCCTGGCGAAGCGCCGACTGCGCGTTGTTTGAAGCAGCAAAAAGTGACTTTGAAGACTTTTTTGACGAATCGTCGTCACCACACGCTCCTGGCGCTCCTCCTGATGACGCGTTATTCTTGAAAAGACTGGTCGTTGTGGTGGTGGTGGTGCAAAATTTCGTCGTCCCGGCGTCGAACACTTTCACGTGCGTCCCGCCTTGGTACATCGAAAACATAGTAGTAGTCTTCGTAAGCAATAAAAATCAGTAGTCCGTAAATGTTGACTTTTTTTCCCCGCGAATGGAATGTTTTACGCTCTTTACCTCTCCCTTCCCGGAGGTCAAGGTGTGTGTATTTTATACGCGCGTCGTGTTTGCTCTCTCAACAACAAAGAAAAAAGTTATTTTTGTCGTGATTCGGACCTTCCTTCTTCTCGAGATGGATGTGTTTGTTTACGCGCGCGGCGTGTGTTTCTCTTATGACGATGATGATGATTTTGAGCAAACATGTGCGGAGACATGTGCAAACGAACCGTCGCTCGTATTTTGCATTTTTTTCCGTCAATTAAGTTTCATATTCATCACTGGTGTTGGCCTCTTTTTTTTAAGTCGCTCGCACTTTCCTTCAAAGAAAGGTAATTTTTTAATTGAAGAGGCCTTTTTTTTAATTGAAGATAACACAACACAATAACATAATACCAATATGAGCGCTTCGACCACCACCGACAAAAGCGAGATTGAATGCGAAGACGACGAAAAGGACGAGCGCGTAGGAGTAATAATTCCTTTCCGGGATTCACCCGAGGAGTGCGCTCGTTTCGTGAGACTCGTGGACAAGGTTTATTCGGTAAAATCAACAGCTCTTTCATGCCGGCTGTTTATCAACAAATTAAAAACGAAAGATAAGAAGAAGACAAAGAAGAAGATACACGATGATGATGATGAGATGCATTCGAACGAAAACGAAGACGATAAAGTCTACCTGGGATACTCGAAGTGCGGGAAAAGAACAACAACAACAGATGAAATGAACCCGGTCGTGTGCTCCAAATGCTACGAAAATCTCTTTTGCACTTACCTGAACGAATACGAACAGAGAGAGTTCAAGACGGTTGTATTATGCAGCGGAGAAGAGAGGCTTTTAAAGTACACGGACGAGGTGGCGAAAATAATACGCGAACGCGAAAACACGGAAGAACGAGAATCGATGGCACAAATGGCAAAGGAGAAACGAATCGAGGAAGAAAAAAAACGAATCGAAGAGGAAGAAGAGAGACGACGAAAAGAGGAAGAGGAAGAGAAATTAGAGAGAGAACGCGCGAGGTTAATCGCGAGGAAGTTGGAAGAGAAGGAAAAAATTTTCTCAAGAAGAGAACAGAGAGAGTTTACGAATAAAGAACTGTTGGAGATTGTAAACAACACGGAGGAAGGGAAAAGGATTTTGGAACGAGAAAAAGAGAGACTGGAGCTTGAAATAGCCAAGGTGGAGAGTAGCGCGGACATCGAGACTCTCGGGGCCGACGAGGACGCCGAGTCGACGAGAACGATATTCATGCGCATCGACGCGTTTACAAATTTGAAAGAAGCGGAACTCATGGAAGGAGTGAGTGTGACGCTGTCGCTCGCGAGTAAAGAAGGTGATGTTATTGAGAGATGTAATTGTCTCGACGTTCGAAACGACGCCGTGAGTGAAGAGGTGCGAGAAGGAGTTCAGCGCAAGTTGAGCGGCACTTCGAATATTTATTACACCTCCGGCGCGGAGTGCTGCTTTCAAACGACAGTTGGACACATCCCCGAAAATTCAGCCTTTATTCTCGAGCTGAAGCACTTTAAAAAAGCGAAAAACAAGACGAGCTTAAAATGTTGGTCCTACGTCGCGACCGCGTCCGTGCTTTCCGGAATGAAACGCGAAGACGTCGACGTGTGTCGAACTTTTTTACCTTTAGGTGGCAAACCTGTAGATCTCACCACAAAAAAATGGATCAACTACAATTGGAAAGATAACTTGGTGAGGAATGTAGCGACTGGTCATGGCGCCGTCGTCACGTTCAATTTGATTTGATTTGAGTAGCCAAGCGTTCTTAGTCTGTGGTGCTTCCTTTTGCCTAAAATCCAAAAACCCTAAATAGACCTGCTTTTGTTTCCCCCTTTTTAAAAAGCAAGTCATTCCCAAGAAGTAGACAAAGAAATGATGCAAGACACGACGTTAACGCAAGACTCCCTCCCGGCGAAAAAGCTCACGTTCGTGGACGCGACCCACGAGTTGACGCAGAGCGTCACCGAGTACGAGCGTTACTTCTTTCCCGGTAATAGTAATGATAACAAAGAAAAAGAAGAAGACGTAACGTTGATTAAAAAAGCAAAGAAAGATCCCAACGCGCACAGTTTACGAAGGTGTTTGAAAATTTGAATTTTTTCCCCTTGGAATTCTTTCGAGGAGTATATGACTTCTCTCTCGCGACTCAAAGGAGGCCGTTTTCGTCGTCTTCGGGAGAGAGAGACTTTGCGTGTATTTAGTGCATGAGTCTCTCTTCGTTGTTTCCGTTCTTTAAAAGCACGCCGCTGACCTCTTTTTAAATCTTTTTTTTCTAAATTATGTAAAACAGAGCTTTGAAAGAATTAAACCACACGGACGAATCGATTCAAAAAATACTCGAAGTGGCCAAGGAAAAAGCAGTCGGGAACAATCAACAAGACCTAGATCGCATACGCGCCGCGTTGAAACGCTTAAAGTTTGGCACGATTGAACTGAGCACGGAGCAAGGTTTTTTGAAAGCTTTGTTATCTGGAAAGGAGGATGAGGTTATGTTTGGGAAACATGCGGGCGCGAAGTCGGCGCTCGAGGAGACGGAGGAGTATAAAAATTTGCACGCGGAAGTGAAACAGTTACAAGAGGAGAATAAGAAGAGAGAAAAGGAGACCGAGGAAACGATTGCGCGTGTGCACGAGGAGTACGGTTTATACGTGAAGGAAAAAGAACAGCTGCAGAAGATTATCGACGAGGTGGCGCAGTTGGAGGACGAGTCGAAAGCGGCGGAGATGCGAGAGTTGGCGAGGAGTCAAGGGTTGCAAACGAGCAATCGAGCGTCGGAGTTGCTGGACGAGAAGAAGACGAAGGAGGAGTTACAAAACGAATTGAAGGAGTTGGATAACGCGTTGAAGAGAATGAACCGAGGGATTGCGCAGAAAGAGGCGAGTTGTCGAAAGATTGACGAGGAGATTGCGCCGTTGGACGCGCAGTTCGTAGAGTTGAGAGCGCAATCGAAGTATCTCATTGGCGCGAGTAAAGCGGCGGCGAGAGAGTCGGAGGCATCCAAGACGTTAGCGGAAATGTCTATGAGAATCCAAGAGCAAATGAACTTGGTCAGTGCGTTGCAAGGAACGGAGTTGTTGGAGATTGGCGAAGATTCGATTTCGCTTCGATTGGCGAGCCATTTGCCGGAGACGGATACTGAAGCGATGGAGTCGTCACGAGCGAGAGGAGTGGGGAGAGTAACGCACGTGGTAACTTTAGGCTTCATCGAGAAAACGGCTCGGTTGAACTCAATCACGTTAGATCCTGCGGATGCGCCGATTGAAGACGTGGCGAGGATGTTCTTAGGCACGACGGATTGCGCGAGCGCCTTGTGCAACATTCGCGATCGAATCGCCGCCACGGCGCAAAGATGCGAAGCGTTGGCGGCAGCCGCGAGTCGAACGCCCCTGAAATGGTCCGCGTTTGATGCAAACGTGAGAGCGGCAATGTCTTCGTCCACGGAGCCAAGACCTGTGGCAGTTTTGGAAGTGCCTTTGGAGTGGCCAAAGGTGAAGTCGGCGGAGATTCGCGTCGTCAACGTAGAAAACGTGCCGAGTAGAGTGGCGGGTATGGTCGTGCAAACGTGCGCTGGGAAGCGCTTGCGGACGATCGGAGAGACGTTACAAGCGACGATGGAAGCGGAAAAGATGGTGTCGTCGTCGAACTAATAATATACTATATTACGAAAATTTAGAACTCTTTTGAAAGAACCTTATGTACATTATTTTCGGTTTATTTACAATAGCGTGATGAAAAAGAATGGCCAACACACCGCGTGCTTTTACTACTGCTACTGCTTATTTTAGTTTATTTTCGCTTTCTCCATTGACGCTTGTTGTTATTCGTCGTGGCCTCGCTGGTTTCGCCTTTGCTTCCTCCCGGCTTTCCGCCTTTGAACTTAGCGACGAACCTTCCGCTCTCGTCCACTCGACCTCCTCTGTCTGGCACCGCGCCAATCGTTACTGTCTTTGCATCGAACCCATCGTCGCCAACTAACCTCGTTTTTTGTCTACTCCTACCACTTCCAGCTTTCAGACCAGATTTTGCGACATCTGCGCCTCTCATATCGAACAACGAATCCGGAAAGGCGATGTCAAGGTTATCGCCGCCGTTACCTCCATCGTACGAAGCCAACGAAAACGCATCATTTTCGTACTTTTCGCTATCCAAATCTTCCATCTTTCTCGTCCGTTTCGTTCCTTGATTGCTACTATTGTTGGTGTTGTTATTATTGCTACTCTTTGTCAACGACTGGACGCTCACGCCGGCTCTCTTCGCAATCATTTCTTTCCTCTTCTTGAACTCCGCCTTGATCGCGTCGTTCGCCTCTCTCGTAATCTCCACTTCCTGTTCCGTCATTGCTTCGATCTCTCTCCGTTCAACGACTTGACCCTTATGCTTATTCAACACCGATTTGTCCTTCGCGCTCGCCGCAAACGTCTCCGCGACGCGCTTCGCGCCAATCGCAATCTCTTTCGCCGTGTGCGCCGCGTGATACCCGTACGCCTTCTCCCCCGCCGCGTGCTCCAACTCTCGAAACACCTCGTTGAATAACGGATTCGGTGTCGGCGGTCTTTTCATCTGAATCGTCTTTCTCTCGTCCTCTTTCGTTTGCTGTGATGTCTTCTCCTTCTCTTGTTGTCTTTTCTCCATGCTTTCTTTCATCAATCTCGCGGCTTGTAAATACGCCACGAGTATTTCAAACACTCGAAACGTCCCGATTTTATCTCTGAATCGTTCGTCCAGCATGGTCGCTAACACCGCCAAGGCTCCTAACGCTCTGCTCGCACAATCCTCGTAGCTCGCTCCATGAATATTCTTCAAGGTCACGCACGATTGCAACGCTAAGTTCACGTTATCCGCCCCGGTCATTTTGATTAAAGGTCCAATCGCGCACGCTAAGTGCTGCGCTATCTTTGTAAATTCCAGCGGGGAATGTTTGTGATTTCTGAGCGTTTTCGGCGAGGTGTTTGGAGGAATAGTGACGCCCAAATCGTCCAGACGCTGGAGGATTTCGGAGGCGTATGAATCGTCCTCCTCGGTCGCGTCTTTATCGATTTGCGAGGGAATTGAGGACATGTTTGTGATCGATTTACCTCTCTTATGCGTGTGTACTTATGACGACTTTTGTCTCTCGAGATCTCATCGAAATTCCAATTTCTTCATTCTTTTGTGCACGGAAAAGCAAAGATATCGTCGATCAAACGAAAGAGTTTAAAGAGATTCATTTGCGCGTGTGTTATTGTATTCTTTTCCTGATGAGTCAAGCCGGGGTGTCGCGCAATAATGCGCAATCGGGAGAGAGTAAACAACAAGATGGAACATCATCACAAAAGCGAGCGTTAAACCACCAAGAACAGTTGAAAGAAAAAGCGCGATCGATCGCGCATTACCTGAGAGCGTCGAAACACTCGACGTTGGAACAACGGTCGGCGCGATTAAGAGACGACCGAAAGTCGTTTTTTCGCGCGAAAGATTTCTACCGGAGCTTACGGGAAGATCCGGATTTCGTGGAGAAAGAGTGCACGATCGGAGGGAAGACGATGGACGATAAAATTGAATATCTCGGGAACGTGTTGTTACACTGCGGGTTGATTCAAAGATGCGAACGGATATATAAGGATCCGAGGAAAGGAAGGACGAAACGAGTGAAATATCCGCACTATTTGGAGAAGACGAAGAATCAATCGTTCGCGTATCCGTCCAACGACGACGATTCGTTTTACGCGTGGACGTACGACCAGCCGATGAGTTGGACGTTTTTAATCGCCTCTTGGGCGGTGGCTATTTTGGTCATGCTGGCGTGCTTGTTTCCGTTGGCGCCGATCTGGTTCAAGAAGATTATTTTGTACTTGTGTGTTGCGATTTTGATGTTCTTTACGGTTATTTTGGTCGCGCGAGGGGTGGTTTTCGCCGGCGTGTGGTTGGTCTCGGGGAGACACTTTTGGATTTTACCAAACATTGCCAGCGACGAGATTCCAATCAACGAAGTGTTTTCGCCGATGTGGATCTTTGACGATTTGGACGCGAGCGGAAACGTGGTCGGGAAGATTGGAATCGTGCAGAGAATTTTAGGGACGGGGATTTTAAGCGGCGCGTTGGTCGGGGTGTATAAAATCGCGCCGGAGAAGACGCAGGCGTTGAAGATTGTCGGGAGAGCGCACGATGCGATATTGGAACAATTTCACTTAAAGAAAGGGTTTTTGGAAGGTTCTAACGAGACGTCCGCGAACGCGACCGCGGCGAGTGGTGGTTTAGAAGGAGATTTAAGGAATAACAATTCGAGCTTGTTGGTAAACGCGACTGCGAATAACAACACGATCAACTCGAGCGCGGACGCTTCGGTACCGTTTTGCGAACTGTTCCCGGAAGACGACGAGTGCGCGGAGTACGTGCCTTTGAAGAAAGAGAACCTCGAGGAAGAGGAGGAGAAGAAGGAGAAGACGAAAGTGCACGCGGAGTTATAAAATATAGACAATAAAAATCACATATATCTGCTTTTTCGATGGACAAATCCCATGGCATCTCTCACGTCCGCGCACGTCTTTTCCGCCACCTCGTTCGCTCGCACCGCCCCTTGCTCTAACACCGAGTCTAAATACCCTTCCTCGTTCATAATTTCCTCGTACTTTTCTTGAATCGGTTTCAAATGATCCACCACGACTTCAGTCAACGCCGGTTTGAATTCCCCCCATCGCATGCTCGCGCACTCATTCAACACCTCCTCTCTACTCATACCGGTACATAACTCGTACATGGTCAACAAATTCTTCGCTTCTGGTCGTTCGTCGTCGTAATTCATCCCTTCTATCGCATCTGTTTTGCACCTTTTAATCTTCTGCGCGATCACATCTGGCGAATCCAAAACGTTAATCCGACTCCCTTCCGCCGGGTTGCTCTTACTCATCTTCGCGCTTCCATCGGTCAAACTCATCACCCGCCCGCCACTCTTCGGCGTAAACGCCTCTGGTACGATCAATACGTCTTTCCCCCGAAATCTCCCACTCGGCGACTTTTCGTTCTTCCCTCGTTTTTTCCATTTATTCCCGCCGTATAAATTGTTAAATCTCCCGGCGATGTCTCTCGTCAACTCTAAATGCTGCCTTTGATCCTCCCCAACTGGAACTAAATCCGCGTTATACAACAAAATATCCGCCGCCATCAACACCGGATAATCTAAAAGTCCAACCGACACGTCCTCGCCTTGTTTCCTCGCTTTCTCTTTGAACTGAATCATCTTCTCCAACCATCCGATTGGTGACACGCAGTTCAAAAGCCAACACAGTTCGCTGTGCGCGGCGACGTGCGATTGCACGAAAACCGACGCTTTCTCCGGAGTCACGCCCGCGGCTAAGTATATCGCCGCCGATTTCCTCGTGCTCTCTTCCAACTCTTTCGGCGAGTGCCCACCAGCCGTAATCGCGTGTAAATCCACCACGCAGTAAAACGCTTCGTGTTCGTCCTGCAATTTCACGTAATTTTGAATCGCTCCGAAATAGTTCCCCAGGTGGATGGAACCGGTCGGTTGGACGCCGGATAAGACCCGTTTCATCCTTTCTTTTTTCTCTTCACCTGATGATCCTTCCGAGGACGACGACTGCGACGCGGAGATAACGTTGGAGAACTTTCGAGGACGGAAAGAAGAAGAAGGAGAAGAACGCAACAAACCCATCGACGACGACGGTTGAGACTTTGGATAAAATGAAGAATGTAATCCTTTTTTTGAAGACGACGACGGCACGAAGACGCACCGAGAAGAAGAACAACTCGAAGAAGAAGTCATCGTCGCCATCGCTTTCGAACGTAGGAGTGGTGGTGGTGGTGGTGCGAGAGAAAAAGATGAAGACATTCTTCGTCTGAGCGCAGCGAAAGTGCTCCTCATTAGTGAGGGAATTCCCAATTTCCCTCATATATATGATACATATACACACATTAAACGATGAGAAAAAGAAGCGGACGATGACGTTCTCTCTCTCATCAATGTGGAGAGTGCGAAATATGGT
>Ga0209090_10001269_pt1 | contig 16123 bp, 13 predicted proteins | sample ArcticOcean_MG_C_9_FD_187432 | JGI IMG/M metagenome (GOLD analysis project Ga0209090, IMG submission 187432) | Marine microbial communities from western Arctic Ocean - ArcticOcean_MG_CB2_152 (SPAdes) (version 2) | ecosystem: Environmental > Aquatic > Marine > Oceanic | place: Arctic Ocean... | reverse complement strand
TGTATTTTATTAGCCCAAGAAAGCTATGAAGGGGAAATCACATTTGATTATACTGGGACTGAAAATGGATCTTTCACATCGATTATTCAAGATTCTGTTGTGGCCGGTTTTGCCTACAACCAGGAGGGCGCGGATACGTCCTACTTCATTATGGGAGCATTTACGGAGCAGGGAAACAATGAATTTGACCTTTTTCTGGCGGTCCTTCAAGATACAACATTCCCCGTTCAGCCCCGGACATGGGACATTCCCGGCCAGGGAAACCCGCTAGATCCATTAAGTTTGGAATCGATTGTGATTTTTATACCCGAACTGGATTCGGTTTTTGTCTTAGATTTAATAGAAACGCTTACTGACACCACAGGTGGTGATTCATTGGCCTTGGATTCATTGTTTGAAAGCCTATTCTTTGAATTGAATGATAACCTTTATTTGGGCCTTCCAGATTTTTTTGGAAACAATCAAGGTGTGCTTGAAATTTCCGAAATATCGGATTCTTCTTTTAGCGGAGATTTTTATGCGACCCTTACTAAACCTGTTTTAACCTGGCCTCTACAATCCATTAATATTAATAATGGCTTATTTGTTTTCAATAAAATTTCTTTACCAGTACTTGCAGTAAAATCTAAACCAAAGGTACCGGAAAGACTGATACTGTTCCCAGCCTACCCGAACCCGTTCAATCCATCTACGACTGTACGATTTTCAGTGTTGGATACAAAACAACCTCTGTCCCTGCATATATATGACATTGACGGACGACTGATTGAGACATTGTTCAGCGGTTACGTTATGCCTGGATTTCACGAATTTCAATGGAATGCAAGACAGTACCCAAGCGGGATTTATTTTGCTATGTTTCGATCTGGAGATATAATGCAAACAACCAAACTCATTTTAATAAAATAATGGCTGATCTTAATTTGACACATCATGAGGTGGTGAATGATTTATTACTGCTGCAGTGGTCGGATGGCTCCGAAAATGCGATTCTTCTTAAAGGTGTACGAGATAATTGTCCATGTGCCAGTTGTGCAGGTGAAACCGATGTCTTTGGCAATGTGTATAAGGGACCACCCCAAAGCATGAAAGAAGAGAGTTACATTGTAACAGGAATCCAACCAATTGGTTATTATGCGATTCGCCCTTTTTGGAAAGATGGACATAGCACGGGAATCTATACCTTTGGGCTTCTTAAAAAACTTTGCGAAGAATTAGATTTTTGATTTTATGGGTACTCTATTTTTGATTTGAAAATAATTACGGATTGAACGTTTGTCTGCCTTAGGTTTCGTGCCAAGATTTTAAATCTTTAAACTCATCTGATGAACCAAATAACTTCTTACCTATTTGTCTTTTTAATTTCCTTTGGAGCTGCCGGAGAAATCCAATATCAATCCATTCTTTTATCTGGTTTAATTACAAACCCAAAACAGGAAATTTCCGGAATGGATCTGTACAATGATCAAATCATGCTTTTGCCGGAAAATCTTGGTGGATTTCTTTATATGATCTCAAAAGATGAGATCCTGAATGTACTGGAGAAAAAAGACCGAATTTTTATTGAACCAAAACAACCAGCATTCCATACACCGGATTATTCAAAATCCATCCCGGGATTTGAAGGATTGGAAGCCATCGCTTTTAATGGGAATAACGTTTACATAACTCTGGAATCAAAAGATGATGAAACTATGCGGGGATATTTAGCCTGGGGAACTATTGACCCAACTACAAAAGAGGTTACAATTCCCAATGAAAATATTTTAGAATTAGAAACGCCCATCCAGGTGAATAATATGACATTTGAAAGTCTGTTGATCCATAATGATCATGTTATTCTCTTCTATGAGACCCAAGGAATAAACCTACAAAAATCTGTGTGGCAATATCGGGTATCATTAGCGGATTTTTCCGTGTCCAAAATTGAATTCCCAAATATTGAATACAGAATAACAGATGTATCACGGATGGATGACCAAAACCATTTCTGGGCAATAAATTACTTTTGGCCCGGTGATGCTAAATATCTAAAACCTGCACCTGACCCAATTCTTATGAAAATTAAAGAAGGGAAATCTCATCAAAATTCTGATGTAGTTGAACGTCTTATTGAATTTGAATTCAATGAAAATAAAATTCAATTATCCGGACGGGAGCCTATTCAAATAGAATTGGATGAAAAAGCTTCAAGAAACTGGGAAGGGCTTGTTCGTATTGATGATAGGGGATTTCTGGTGGCTACAGATAAATATCCTGAAATGATTTTAGGATTTATACCTTTCAAATAAATGAAATTTTTAATTCGCTACCTTTTAATTCTTTTTATTGTTTTTTCATCCTGTGAAAATCATCAGGATAATTCCTATGTATTACTTATTTCCTTTGATGGTTTTCGGGCAGATTATCTAGATTGGTTTGATACGCCCAATATGGACAGGTTTTTTAAAAATGGCGTTCGAGCAAAAGGATTGATTCCCGTATTTGTATCTAAAACATTTCCCAATCATTATAGCATTGCCACGGGAATGTATGCGGAAAATCATGGCTTAATTGGAAATCAATTTTATGATGCAGAATTAGATGACAACTATACTTTAAGTGACAGATCAAAAGTACAAGACCCCAAATTTTATGGCGGGGAGCCCATTTGGGTCACCGCTGAAAAACAAGGTCTAAAGACAGCATCCTACTTTTGGGTGGGAACAGAAGCACCCATCGGTGGAATCTATCCAAGTAAATGGAAAGAGTATGAACATAATTTCCCATTTGAAGCGAGGATTGATTCTATTGTATCCTGGTTCTCGCTCCCAATAAACAAAAGACCACGATTTTGTTCCTTGTATTTTCATGAACCAGATTGGACAGGACATGAGACTGGGCCTAGAAGCCAAGAAACCGAGGCAGTTGTTTCACATTTAGATTCTTTATTTGGAGATCTGATCTCAAAACTAGAGCAGTTACCAATCTCAAATAATTTGAATATCATTGCGGTAGCAGACCATGGAATGGCTGAAATCAGTTCTGAAAGAACCGTTGATCTTTCGGCGTATACCGACATGAGCCAAATCATCCAGGAGGGATCCGGGCCTTATGCATTTTTGTACAGTAAGAGAAAAAACATTATAGAACCGGCGGTGGACCAATTAAAAAAAGCTGAGCATATTTCAGTTTACTTAAAAAGTGATATTCCTGAACGATTTCATTTCAAAAACCACCATCGCATTAAAGATGCATTGATCATCGCTGATGAAGGATGGTACATCCAAAATCAGGCTATAAGCAGTTCATCAACTGCTGGGCAGTATGTCCCTACTGGAGGAACGCACGGCTATGATAATCAATTAAAAAGTATGCATGCCCTATTTATTGCTCAAGGTCCTGCATTTAAAAAAGATATAGTAACTGAACCATTTGAAAATGTTAATATTTACCCCATGATAGCACATATTCTTGGTATTGATCCAAGTGAAAAAATTGACGGAAACCTTAACAATATTAAACACCTTTTAAAATGAAAATACTATTACAACTCCTATTGGTCACATTATTCTCCATCCAACCATTGATAGCTTGGGGAAATACCGGGCACCGCATTGTTGGAAAAGTTGCAGAAAAATACCTAACCAAAAATGCCAATATGCAAATTAAAAAAATTTTGGGGCATAATGATTTATCACGAGTTAGTACCTGGGCTGATGAAATAAAATCAGATCCGAATTGGAAACATGCTTATGATTGGCACTGGTGTACGATTCCTGATGGAGAAAAGTATGAGACAGGGAAACACACTGGAAATGCCATAGAAAAAGTGAATGAATTCATTGTGACTTTGAAAAATAGAAAATCATCAAAAGAAGAAAAGAAAATTGCTCTAAAATTTTTGGTTCATCTGGTTGGCGATCTTCATCAACCACTTCATGTTGGGAATGGTAAGGACCGTGGTGGAAATGACAAAAAAATAAAATGGTTTGGAGAAGAAACAAACCTTCACAGCATTTGGGATAGCAAATTGATCCAGTACCAAAATTTGAGTTATTCTGAATACACGGATTATTTATTATTGAATATAGATTATGGTGATATTCGAAAATGGCAAGGAGATTCCCTGATGGTTTATGTAAACGAATCAAAAAAATTACGAAATCAATGCTATGATTTTTCCGGGAATAATTTAAAGTGGGAATATTTCTATTATAATAAAGGATTATTGGAACAGCGTTTACTTAAAGGCGGTGTAAGACTCTCTGGCGAACTTAACCGGATTTTTAAATAATATTTAGGTAGTCATTTAGCCTTCCCCTGCGCTGCAACTTCTGCAGCTTTTTTTGCAATTGCTTCCTGATCTCCCAAATAGTGATGTCTAATTGGATTTAAGTTTTCATCTAATTCATACACAAGTGGAACACCTGTTGGAATATTGAGTCCCAGGATTTCTTCATCAGATACTTTATCTAGATACTTGACCAATGCACGTAATGAATTCCCGTGGGCTACAATGAGAACTCGCTTTCCTAATTCAATTTTTGGTTTAATCGTTTCAAGCCAATAAGGTAAAAACCGATCCACAGTATCTTTTAAACATTCTGATGCGGGCAATTCAGAAGGTGTCAAATCAGAATACTTTTCATCAAAACTTGGGTGACGCTTATCATCCAATTCCAATTTAGGTGGTGGCGTAGAATAACTCCTGCGCCAAATATGGACCTGTTCATCGCCATATTGTGCAGCAGTTTCAGCTTTGTTCAATCCTTGTAGTGCACCATAATGGCGTTCGTTTAATCGCCAGTTATAATAGGTTGGAATATTCTCAACGCCCATTTCATCCAGACAAATATTCATAGTGCGAATCGCACGTTTTAATACTGAAGTATGGATTACATCAAAAATAAATCCTTCTTTTTTCAGAAGTTGTCCGGATAATCGTGCTTCCGATTCACCTTTTTCAGTAAGGTCCACATCGGTCCAACCAGTGAAACGATTTTCTAAATTCCATTGGCTTTCACCATGGCGAAGTAAAACTAGTTTATACATATTATACCTAGAATCTTGATTATTCAGTCGCAAAGTTGACAAAGATTTACGATGAAAAAAATAAATGAAAATTAAAATCTTAAAAAATAAAAAAATCTACCCAAGCAAAATTGGAAGATTAATATGACGAGATTAATGGTAGTATTTTTTCAGTAGATTTGAACATGTGCGGACGCAAAACACTCACTCGAGATATGCAATCTATTATTGAAGAATTGGCTATCGATGAATGGTATGATGACAATTTTCATCCCAGCTTTAATATAGCACCTACTCAAACATCTCCCATCCTTATCGGTCATGGAAAATCACGAATTGTAAAACCCATGAAATGGGGATTGATCCCAAGCTGGTCTAAAGATGAATCTATTGGACCCAAAATGATCAATGCGCGATCTGAAACACTCACAGAAAAACCATCTTTTCAAAATTTGATTAATCAAAATAGATGCGTGGTTATCGCTGACGGTTATTTCGAATGGAAAAAGGAAAACGGTGGCAGCCAAACTTTTTATATTTCCCATCCCCAAAAAAAACTCCTGCCCATGGCGGCCTTATGGACAACCTGGGAATCATCCACGAGCAAAATTATCCATTCCTATACTGTTATTACAACATCACCACAAAAAGAGATTAGACACATCCATAACCGCATGCCGGTCATATTGAATCCCATGTCAATTGATGAATGGATCTTTTGTGATACAACACCATCGAACCAGGCAATCACAAATCTTGTCTCCTATTCAAAACCACTCACTTTCAACCCTGTTTCAACATTTGTGAATTCTCCAAAAAACAATATCATTGATTGTATTAGGTCTGCGCAAGACTCTTCTACTTTGGATCTTTTTTAAGAATTCAACCGAAAATAATTTTCACATTTTTTTTTTGTAAAACCCCATACTAATTACGAAATTCCGCCTAATCAAAAACTGATTTAACTAATTAGTTCTTGCTATAAATAACCAAGGAGAATAAAATGAATCGTTATACACGTATTGTAGCTAATACCTTGATTCTTTCTGTTACATCAATCCTATTTGCACAGATGACAGTTTCCGGTACGGTAACTGATGCGTCTACCGGTAATACTCTTGCTGGTGCAAATGTTGTTGTGGATGGCACAGATATGGGTGCAGCTGCAGATGCTAATGGTGGGTATACATTAAGTAATGTCCCCAATGGCGCAACCCTCACAGCATCCATGATTGGATATAAGGATGCATCAGCCACAGCTGGAAGTACAGTTAATTTTTCATTAGCTGGTTCTGCGATTGAAATGTCCGGACTTGAAGTATTGGCATCTCGCGCTGGAGAAAAAACGCCTGTTGCTTACACAAATGTATCTAAAGCTGATATGGAAGTACGTCTTGGTTCACAAGATATTCCAATGGCCTTAAACACCACACCAAGTGTTTATGCAACACAACAAGGTGGCGGTGCCGGTGATGCTCGAATTAACGTTCGCGGATTTAACCAGCGTAATGTTGCTGTTATGATTAATGGTGTCCCTCAAAATGATATGGAAAATGGCTGGGTTTACTGGTCAAACTGGGATGGCGTTGGCGATGCTACACATTCTATCCAAATGCAGCGTGGTTTAAGTGCTGTTAATCTTGCTACCCCTTCTATTGGTGGTACCATGAATATTATTACTGATCCTGCAGCGGCTGAAAAAGGCGGAATGGTTAAGCAGGAAGTTGGTGCAGGTTCATTCCTGAAAACATCAATAAACTATAACACTGGTCTGATTGGTGGTAACCTTGCCTTAAGTGGAACCCTAGTCCGTAAAACTGGCAATGGCGTCATTGACAAAACGTGGACAGATGCTTGGGCATATTACTTTGGTGCAAGTTACCAGATGAATGATGCTAACCGTTTTGAAGTGTATGCTGTAGGTGCTCCCCAGCGTCACGGCCAAAACTTATACAAGCAGAACCTTGGAGCATATGACTCCGAGTTCGCTAAGGGTGTAGACGGATATGATGCTACAGCACTTGGTGATGATGGAAAATTTGTAGATGAAGGTGAAGCAAATGGAGTAGGGTTTGGTCGCACATTTAACCAAAACTGGGCTCCTATAAATTCTTCTTATAAAGGGCAGCAGTATTGGTATATGTACGGAGCTCGTACAACTGATAGACATAGTCCTGACTTCCTAAATGAAAGAGAAAATTTCTTCCACAAACCATTGGTTAATCTAAACCATTATCTCACATTGAATGATCAAATGAGATTATCAACAGTCGCTTATTGGTCTGGTGGTTCTGGTGGTGGTACCGGTACCTATGGTAAGATTCCAACTATGGATGCTGAAGGAAACCTGGGCGGTGAGGATTATAAGTTTTATTATGGTAAATCTCCTTGGGTCAGGGATTGGAATACACTTGTTGATTACAACTCTGGAACTGCAGATACAGTCTATGTTGATAAAGGTGCTCTTGCTAGAACGCATGGTGCTGGAAATAATCAATCGGTGGGTATTTTAAGAAACAGTATTAATCGTCAAGATACCTATGGTGTAATCTCTAAATTGAATTATGACATGAGTGATGCGCTTAAACTGCAGGTTGGTTTAGACTGGCGTACAGCAGGCATTGAACATGCCCGTGAAGTTCGTGATTTACTTGGTGGTGATTACTACCTTGATTTCGCTGATGATAATCATGCAGATGGTAAAAAAGCTGGATTAGGTGATATTATCGCTTACCATAACGAAACCACAGTAGACTGGCTTGGGTATTTTGCACAAGGTAATTATACTGCCGGGGCTATCTCAGCTTATGGTATGGCAGGATTCTCTTCCATTGCATACACTTACCAAGACCATTTTACAGTTGCGAATACTCTGATTGAAGCGGATGCTATTTCTACTATGCAATTCAAAGGTGGAGCCATGTATGATGTGAGTGATGGCATAAGCGTATTTGCTAACTTTGGCTTGGTTGAAAAACCACCTATCTTGGATAATGTGATCTATCAAGATGGAACAATTGCTTCCGATCCGGCAAATGAAAAATTCCAGAGCATGGAAGCTGGTGTGAATTACCGTGCGGGCAACATGGCTATTAAAGCAAATTATTACATGACAGATTGGAAAGATAGAAACCTTACCAAATCTGTAACGACTGGACAAGGTGATTCCGGTGATACTGATGTAATTTTTCTTACTGGTGTGAATCAAAATCACTCCGGCCTTGAAATAGAAGCAGATATTCAGGTTATTGATATGTTACGCCTGAATGCTTCGGTTGGCCTTGGTACATGGAAATTTAAAGGTGATGCTAAGGGTAATTATCAAGCAAACGAATATGATGATGCTGGTAATGTAACTGGTTTAACTCAGACAACATACGAATACGCACTTGATGACTTATTTGTCGGTGATATGCCACAGACAGGAATGGCTGTAGGTGCCACAGTAACACCGATAGATGGATTTAGCGTTCAAGCATTGTTTAATTACTATGACAAGAACTACTCAGACTGGAGCCCTAATGCACGAGAAGTTGGTTCCGATGGAACGGCTGATAGAGCACAAGTATGGATGGCTCCTTCTTACAGTAAGCTAGATGTTCATATTAATTATATTATTCCAGTCAGCATTGCAGGCACACAGATGACAGCTTTCGCTCACATCTTTAATGCTTTGGATGCTGTTTATGTGCAGGATGCTGTTGACCATAGTCAGTACAATTCCTATGGTGATAAAGTTCATGCTGCTCATAATGCTGAAGTATTCCTTGGAACACCAAGATACTTTAACGCAGGACTTAAAGTTAATTTCTAATCTAAATTAGAAAACTTCTTTTTAAAAAGCCCCGGCATCCGTCGGGGCTTTTTTTATATTTAAAATATATCAGGGAAATTGATATCAAATAGTGATGGCAATTTATCATCAAAATTTAGGCCAAAGACCAAGCCTACAGATGACCAGTAGGAACTTGGAATATTACTCGTGATGTTTGCTACCCAGTTAAACTGAGTTACCATCCCTATAGCTAAGGGCGTGGGTGATAAATTAAAGACCGCAGAGTAACCTGCAGTAAAACCGTACCCCGGGGATATAAGACCGGCTCCCATCTTAAAACCCATTTCTATATTCTTTGGAAGCCAATACCAGGAAAACTTTGGGTCTAATTGGGCCACCAGGTAGTAACTTAATGTTTGAAAGTTTTCCTCTTTAATAGAGGATACTGTATCTATGGGTAAAACTACTCCTTCTTCTGATTTAAAATCGTACCAGTTCATTTCCAGACCAAGGTTTATATCCATTTGCCGAATTTTAAAAAGATCCCGCCGACCCAATCCGATGGTATACCCTGTTTGTGCTGTATGATTTTGAAGGGCTTGTTCAATTGAAAAAGGAATTGTATAAGAAAAGGTTATAAACGATTTATCACCAAGATCTGATGAATCCCGTATTGCTTTCTTCATAAGTTTTGCAGCTTCTTTTTCTTTCTTTTTTGCTTCTTTTTCTGCCTTCTTTGCATCTTTATAAGACGACTTATCTTCTTTTTCTGCATACCGCTCAACTTCTGTGGCTTTTTTTACTTTTTCTGCTGCTACAGCAGCAGCAGCAGCCAGGAGCCTTGCATCATTTGCTTCTTTTTCTGCAGCAAGCATTGACTCAATTGCTATCGTTGCTTCTTTTTTTGCAGCATCCATTTCAAATTTAAATTGTTTTACATCTTGTGCATTTTGTTTAGCCTTCAGTAATGTTTTTTCTGCTTCATTCGCTCTTAGTTTTGTCTCTTCCAATTTATTTTTAGCTTCTCTTACTTTTTCATTTGCTTCTTTAAGAGCTATTTCAGTTTTTTTATAGAACTCCAGAGCAATTGCTATTGTTCCTACATCTAATAAACCATGATCAACAATCTCTCGTCCAGTCCATTCCAGTTTATAGGCATACTTGTCCGGCTGCATAAAAGGAATAATTTTCTTTTCTAATTCCTTACCTTCTCCATTCGTAATGATCCGTGTTGTTTCTTCATCTTTTATACTATGGATAAATTCAATAGTTTGGGTTATCCTATTCTCAGTATTAAAATATTGTATCATTCTAAGATAAGCCCCTCTTTCCCAGAAGATTAGATGGCGACCAACAAATTCACCATTGGAATCAAAATAGGACGATTCTACAACCTCTGCTACCATGGAGTCATCTTTATGCATGCTATAGTTGAAATGATAATAAAAATAGGTAAAACCTACTTTATCCGTAAAGGACACTTCAAAAGGACGGCCATCTTTCCTGCTTTTGACATCAGCTGTCCAGCCAGGACGAATATAACTCAATTGGTCCGCATAAAGATATTTATCCAAGCGCTGTGCATTCCCAGCTGTATGAAATACTACTTTATATTCAGAACGTGCACCAGACTTTGTCCATAGGAAATGATAGGTTTCCTGTTCTTCTCTGTCTTCTCCAAACCGTGTGACCGTTTTGATCCGACCGTCTTTATTATATTTGACCTGGTGGTAGTCCTGCCCATAAAAAGTCTGAGGATCACCCTTCAGGTCTAAAACACGACGGTATGGATTCCAATATTTGTAATGATCAAGCGCATCGACTTTATTGTCCAATTGTTTTGTTTTTGGTTTTTCAGTAGCCACCAAAAATGATAAAAATAAAAAAGGAACAAAAAACCAACTTAGGTTCGATCGATAGATTAGGCCAGCCCCCAACTCATAAGAATGATCATTAAGCCAAAAATGGAAAACCCTGCCAAAGACCCTAATTGGAAACGCTTATTGTAATCAATCACATCATCATCCAGTGTTTGATAATTGAGCACAATTGTTTCATGTTTCCCATCATCCACAAATACATCCAAACGACCCATTACAAGAATGTCATTCATCATTTTTTCTTTTGAAGTTCTTGCATTGGGATCTATGGAATATTCTTCTGGGAAATAGCCCACTTTATGCCAACCGGGCAATACATCTACTGGGTGTTCTAAAGGCGAATGCCCAACCATCTGATTATCTACATAAATGGGAAGATCATCTGTATCGCAGATAATTTCCAATGTTGTCCGTTGCCGAGCGTCTTTCCATGAAGTTGGATGGGATATCTTCTGGGCATCTTTCAGGTTTGGAAAAACAAAAGATGGATTTACATCCTTGGAGCGCACAAAATCTGCATAGGTTAATACGACAAGCACCTTTTGACCATTATCATGCAGAACCACATCGGAAGATCCAATCTTCCGGGCGCTATGGAAAGAGAGTTGGAGTGAATTATTTGACCAATCCAGTTGAATATCTTGAATCGGGTAAGAAGTTAAATTTCTTGTTAAACCCGAATCCGGTTGAATAATATGGTAAAAATTCAGGATGAACCAATTATCCTGCTCAATCCACCCGGCGATATCACTACGCTGAATGGGTTTAGAAAGGAAGAAGTTCAGTTTAAGGTTGGTCTCCCCAGACTCTGAGTTTGCAATATCGATGGTGGGCATTTCTTGGCTCATTATAGACCCTAAGATCAAGAGCCATAAAATGAATCCCCGCATGATGAATTTTGGGGAAGTAGATTTCATTTTATTCAGAAGATTCCGGATCAGAAACAGCCAAGTTGATTCTGATTTTTTGGGTTCTTCCGTTGGGAACATAAATATCCTGAAAATCAGGGACTTTCATGGTAAACTGGGATGGTATTGCGTTCGGATCAATCACTCGCACTCGGTGCCAACCCGGATTGACAGGTATTTTTTTGGGAACGGGTGTTTGTCCAATCAAACTTCCATCTATAAAAACATTAGCACCATCCAAATTGCATGTAAGCGTAAGATATGTTTTTCGTTTAGTTAGATCCGGCGGGAGTGTATTAAATATTTCCGAATTATCTAATTTTCTTGTTTCTTTCTTGATATTTTTTTTGATAGATGGTTTCTTTAATATTTGCTTTCCGGTCTCGAAAACATATTCTTCTTCAATTTGCGGCTTTTTTTCCTTTTCAACTTTTTCTGCCACGGAATATAAAACATCAGGCTCTTGATCAGTCAATGCACGAACTAATTCTCTATATGTACTTTCGCCGATTATCCCGTCCATATCCACGCTAGAGAATCCCCGATCCGATTGAAATTGGTTCACTACACTTTCTGTTAAGGCACCATAATCACCATCTACGCCATTATTAAATACACCTGTTGAACCAAGGTTATACCCTAACGCTACAAGGGCTCTTTGGAGCGCTTTCACTTCGTTGGGCCGTTGTATACCATTGCTCAACATTCCATAATCAATAATAAATGAAATATCAATATCCTTTTTGGAAATTGTTAATGGTTCCGCTGGCGGAGTGGCGGGCTTTTCCAGAACTGGTCTTTTGACTATCAAGGGCTGGGGTTCATTGAACTCGTCCGTATTTTCTAGACTATCTTCTGTGGAGTACCAGCTGTTGTACCAGACAAAATATTTTTCCGGACCATATTTTTCTCGGGCATAAATAAACGAATCAAAAAACGGAGACCCTTTTGCTTCTGTTTCGGGAAGGACAAATACCCTGTTCTCATTTTTATCTTCGGATGATAAAACTTCAGTTCTGATACTATCGCTCAATGATTCCCAAACCTGAATCAAGATCACCCGACTTGCCTGGGAATGGAAAACCTCAAAATCTTCGATTGGACGATCAAACAAATAGCCCAACTGGACTGATTCATTGTTTTCTGTCGCTTCTAAATCAATAAGCGGAGGTTCTAATCCAATACCATCCATTGAAGATTCATTGAAGGATGTTCTATTGAGTGTAACGTAAAACCAATTTTCTTGACCAACCCACCCAGCAATATTTTCAATATCCATGACATGACTTGTTACAATACGGAGCAGTGTCCCGTTACTTTTTTTATGGGTTGTTAACAGTTGAATTTCATTGGCATGTAATGTGGTGAGAAATAACAGTACAAGCCCGATTTTGGTCCCAAATATTAATCTTTTAAATTTCATTTAATTCCTGTCGGAGTAAAATCACTTCATCCAGCTCCTCTTGCGGGTTTTTTCCATTTGACTCTTTTTCACGAATCTGGATACGAAGTAAATGAATTTTATCTTTTAGAGGCATAGATTTTAAGATTTTCTTGCAATCGGACACAATTTGTTCAGGCGGAATATTTTTGGGGTCCGCAAATAGGATTTGTGCCACAGAATCACGTTCATGCTTATCCTGAAAATACTCGATAATTACAGATGATTCCACCGACAATTTCTCATCTAGTAAGAATTCAGCAACTTTTTTTAATAAAGGTGTTGTAAACAGGGCTAATGAGACATTTTCTCTTACATATTCGCGAGTTGCATCTTTTTCCAGAGCTAATAATTGCAATAATTCGATTTGAGCTCGATCTACTATACTTGTGAATTTTGGAATTTCATCCCTTTGTTCAGTTTGGTCCGGATACTGAACCAGATTAATACGCTGGCTTTTCATAACACGAATAAGATCATGTTCGTCTACTATTAATTTTTCTGATAAAATACGGACAAGGTCATTACGAACAATCCCGTCCTGAATGTTCCGGATCTCACGCATAAGATCCAAGATGTACTGCCGTCTTTCTGCGCCTTCCAGGGATGGACCGCTATGAAATTCTAAATGAAAATCAAGAAAGGATGCGGGAGATTCAATCGCAGATAAAACATCATTCCTCCCCTTATCTCTCACCCAATCATCAGGATCCTGATCCGTAGGCGGACGCACGATGGTGGGCTCCATTCCTGCTTTGAGTAATACCCATCCAGCACGAACCGTAGCATTCCCACCAGCCTTATCTCCATCATAAAACAAAACCACTTTTTGAGTAATACGGCTTAAGGCCAATGCATGTCTCTGTGTAAATGCTGTCCCTGAAACAGCCACAACCTGATGAATTCCTGCTTGGTAGAGTTGGAGAAAATCCATGTAGCCTTCCACCAAAACTGCATACCCTGTTTTTCGGATTGCATCCCGAGATGCTTGAAGCCCATAAAAGACATCACTCTTTTTATATAGAGGTGTTTCCGGGGAATTCAAATATTTTGCAGGATCATCCACTTCAAAAACCCTTCCACCAAATGCAATGGGTTTTCCCGAAGGATGGTGAATCGGAAACATGATCCTTGAACGGAAACGATCGAATGTACCTTTTTCTGATTGAGTAAATAACCCGGATTGATTAATATAAGATTTTGTAAATCCTTTACCGGTACACTGTTTCACCAATTGATCCCAACTGTCCATAGCAAACCCAACTTTAAACTGCTTCAAAATATCTTCTGTTAGTCCACGGTCTGTTAAATAAGTCAATGCACTTTTTCCACGCTGAGAGAATAAATTATCCTGAAAAAGTTTAACAGCAATAGTATGAAGTTCATATATTGAAGAATATAATTCAGAGCCACTATCCCCCTCTTCAAATTGAACAGGTATATTATACCGATCTGCCAGAGTTTTAATAGCTTCCGGGAATGTGATTTTTTGATATTCCATCAAAAATGAAAAAACATTCCCACCGGAACTACAACCGAAACAATGGTATATTTGTTTAGCAGGTGCCACACTGAAGGACGGCGTTTTTTCACCATGAAACGGACATAGTCCAAAATAGTTGGCACCACGTTGTTTCAAGTCAACGTATTGAGATACCACATCCAATATATCTGCCGCGTCCCGGACCCTGTCTACAACATCTTGTGGAATTTTTCCCATCAGGGTTGAGACAATTGTTTCAAATATGATTCACTCAAAGCAACGGGATCTTCCCAGTTAAAAAAATCAACCATATTGATTCTGATCAAATTGCTTTTTTGAGCTAATATTGAATTGGCTTGAATAATATTCGACCATTTCTGCAACGGCAGAATGGCTATGATCCAAATAAAAACCATCATAATAAAAAACCCTTTGATCGACCCAAATACAAAACCTAAAGATCGGTTCATCCATTGGTTACTTTTCGAAAGGAGTGCAATTTGTACCATTTTTGTCAAGATTCTGGCACCCATTAAAGTCACTGCAAATAATAAGGAAAAGGAAAGGAACATGCCCATCCATTCATCCATTTGCAATAGGTCATTCACTTTCACTGAAAATTTTGTACTATTGGATACAGAAATCAGAATTGCAAAGATGAGCCCAAGTAACCTGCCGAACTCTTCAATGAGCCCTCGTTTAAATCCAATCACACCCAGCAATATAATAAATAATAAGGCCAGACCATCCAAGAACCAGGACATTTATCCCAACAATTCCCTCAAGATCACGTTGGCAGTTTTTCCATCGATGGACCCGGCACCACGCTGCATAACAAGCGGCATCACTTTGCCAATATCTCCCATTCCAGTTGCGCCCGTTTCTTCAATAATGGCAACAACTATCCCACGGATATCATCTTCAGACATCATGTTAGGGAGATATGATTCAAGGATACTCAATTCATTTTTTTCTTTTTCAGCTAATTCAGGTCGATTGGCTTTCTCATACATTGCTACAGATTCTTTGCCCTGCTTTACCAAAGTCTTAATCACAGTCAAGCCATCCTGTTCCGATAGTTCTTTCCTTGTATTGATCTCTTTGTCTTTCAATTTTGCTAAAAGTGTACGGAGGGTTCCTGCCTTATCTTTTTCCCCGGATTTCATTGCATCATACATTTCTGTTTTAATTTTTTCAATAAAACTCATTTTAATTCCCGTCAATTCTTTTCATGGCTAATAGAAGGTGATCTTTATTTGTTTCAAATCCAATAAATCGTCGCCCACCCAGTTTGGATGCTAGGCCTACATCACCAGTTTTCATAAAAGGATCCAACACCCAATTCAATTTGAAACTACTGGATTCAAGGATCCGTGAAAATAATTTTTGCGGATATCGCCCATTTTTTTCTGCAATTCCCGGAATATCCAACCAAAGATTTGATTGAACAATGTCATGATCCATTACCGGTTTATCTGATTTGATTCCCACGGCCTGTTGATTAAATAGAAAATCATCCGTTTTTGTTGCAAACCAAATATCAGATGTATCATTTTCCCAAGTTTGATTTTTACTAATGGAATCATTGGATTTTTTCCTCCATGTAATTCGGGATTGGACCTT
>Ga0209090_10001265_pt1 | contig 16137 bp, 11 predicted proteins | sample ArcticOcean_MG_C_9_FD_187432 | JGI IMG/M metagenome (GOLD analysis project Ga0209090, IMG submission 187432) | Marine microbial communities from western Arctic Ocean - ArcticOcean_MG_CB2_152 (SPAdes) (version 2) | ecosystem: Environmental > Aquatic > Marine > Oceanic | place: Arctic Ocean... | reverse complement strand
TATTAATGGATTATCAAAAGAGCTTGGAGTTGAGATAAAAGTTTCTGACTACCATCAATCGGCAATATCTTCAGGATCTGATGCGAAAGCTGCTGCATATATTGAATTGGAACAGGATGGAAAAACCAGTTGGGGTGTTGGTATCAACCCAAATACCACAAGAGCTTCTTTTGAGGCTATTATTGTTGGGCTAAGTAAACTTAATAGTTAGTGAGAATTAGATTTTGAAGCAATGAAATCCATCATGGCTAGAAGGACGCCTGAAAAGATAAACACAATATGAATAATTACCATCCGCTGAATTTCTCTATATAATCTTTCATAGTTCCATCCAAGAAAATATTGCTCCGAAAATTAAAAACCAAAAACTCATCACATCTTTTCCCTTGATATAACGATTATAAACTCTCCCGCTATGAAAATACTAAAAATCGTTTAAATATAATTTTTAATTACTAGCGATCGGGCCGATAAGTCTTAACCGGCGGCAGCTGAGCACCAGATAAGTCATCCGGAACACTCAGCTCAGCTCTGACTGTGTGTGTCAACGAACCGATTCCCTCGATGCTTGCACTGATTGTCTCACCATCGATCAAATATCCGGAGCCTGTCGCGCGCTGGACTCGACCAGCACCAGTTCCGCCTGATGTTCCACTTTGGAGGACATCCCCCGGGAAGACCGTGATAAGCGATGAGGCATACTCAATGAGTTCAGGAATATTGTGGATCATGTCGCCAGCTCTCGCCTCTTGAACAGTCACGCCACCGATGACCAGAGTCTGATGCAATCGCTTCATTGGATCACCATAAAACTCTTTCGGGACTATCCAAGGACCCTGGGGCGCAAATGTATCGTGGCCCTTGCCAACAAACCAGTCCGAACCGGAGCCGAAACCACCAGGCGGACGCCCGCCACGATCGGAAATATCCATCGCAACCATGTAACCGAATACGTGATCGTATGCACGGCTTGACGAGATATACTTGCCAGTACGGCCGAAGACAATGGCCATCTCGACTTCCCATTCAATCTGGTCACGTCCATAGGGCATTATGATATCGTCTCCGTCACCGATGACTACTCCGCGAGTGGGCTTAAGGAATAGGTATGGAACGCCACGATTTTCACGTCGCTCAAGAGTCCGAGCAGCAAGCTGCTCATCGCTACAGCCTTCGCACGCGTGTGTATAGAAGTTCACGGCCGCGTTCATAATCTTGCTGGGATATTGAATCGGGGCCATGATATCTACCGAGCTTACTGGGTGCACATAACTCGGCTGGTTACTGCTACTTAATAGGTTCTCTTTCACAAGCCAGTTTATAACTTCATAGATTCGATACTTAAGACCATAGTCATATTGCTCGATGAGCCTGAGCATATTCTCGGGCATACTTAGTTTGCTGTATCGCGGTATCAGCTCCATGACACGATTCGCCGCCGCGAGGTCAATGATCAATTCATCATCTCGCACAACAAGGCCAACCGTCGGTATGTCGTTGATTGCAAACGTTCCAACCTTGAACGGTTCGACCGACTCCATAGCTTGGGCAGAGACGTTAATTGGAACGATGAAAAACGTCAGGATGACACCAAATGTCAGGGTGAATAGGGATTTTCTTATCATATTCTCACTCCAGTGCAACGCACTAACAATACGGGAAGGAATTATTGCAATTAATTAAAGGTATCTTTCAGATACATACTTGTCCAGTTATTTGAGAAGGCGGTTGAGTATCGGAATTCTAATTTACTGCTGTAAACTACTCCAACGTTAGGTAGTTTTTTATAACTATTATTGTTAGATTCTCCAGTAAATCTAACGACTAAATAGTTCATTTTTTACTTTTTCTTTTCCAAAACAATAAATATTTATTCATACCTTAATGAAGTTGCTGGATCTAATTTAGCGGCTTTTCTTGCTGGCCAAATTCCAAAGAAAAGACCTACTATTGCTGAAAAAGTGATAGAACCAAACATAGCGCTTATAGGCATTGAAAAAGGCCAATCATTTATTGCTGCAAATAAATATAAAATGCTAGTTCCCAGCAATACTCCAATTAAACCGCCAATGACACATAGCAGAACTGCTTCTACGATAAACTGAAGCATAATTGCTTTATGCGTTGCACCAAGAGCTTTTCTTAGACCTATTTCTCTGGTTCTCTCTGATACGGACACCAGCATAATGTTCATTACCCCAATGCCACCAACTACTAGACTTATCCCAGCTATACCTGCAATCAAAATAGTAAAAATACCTGTCGCCTGGCGCCTTAAGTCTGAAAACTGACTATAATCACTTATTCTAAAATCATTGTCTTCGCCCGGCCCGATATCGTGTTGAGCTCTTAGTATTTGCTCAATTGTCATCATAGCCTGATCTACATTAGTGTCGTTTGTTATTCCTACATTGATGCTATCAACATAAGGAGTTCCAAATAATCGTTGTACGCCAGTCAATAAAGGAATATATATTTCCTCATCAGGACTTTGCCAGCCAGTTGAACCTTCTTCTTTTAAAATACCAATAACCTTGTATGTTGTTCCAGCAATTAGAATTTCTTTATTTAAAATAGTTGAAGTATTGGTGCTAAGCTCACTGGGCACAGCAGAACCAAGCACAGCAACTCTCTTTCTTCCTATATTTTCTTCTTCCGTAAAAAGCCTACCAAACTCCAAATCATACCCACGAACACCAAAGTGAATCGGAAGATATGCGCCCACCCTCTGATTTATATTTGCATTCGTATATTTTATTTGCCTATTTTTTCTAATAGTGGGTGAAATTTCCCAATTATGCATTTTATTCTTTGCTAGGGCTGCCGCATCTTTGATATCGAGAGGAATCATTCCCTTCGTAACTGCCCCTCTCGTATTTTGCCCTGGGCTCACGGTCAATGTTCTACCTCCCAGGTCATCTATACTCGCCTCTAGAGCTTTATTAGCACTGGAACCAATACCTATTACCGCTATAACCGCTGCGGTCCCAATGATAATTGCAAGAGAAGTAAGAAAAGATCTAATAGCATTAGTTCTTATGGAGGTTATTGCTGAAATTAAGGATTCTTTAAAAAGCATTATCCGAAACTAAATCGAGTGCTAACTCTTTCTTTAAATCTTTTCTGATAATCAAAGAGACCTTTGCTTGGCAAAATAAACACAATATCCTCGGATTCTAAGCCTGTTAATATCTCAACATAAGATAAATCCGAAGAGCCAATTTTAACCCATGATAATTCTGGTCCTTGCTTGGAGTCTTTAATGACAATAAATTTATTATAATTTTCGCCTTTTACTTTATCTGTTAAAAATATATCAACTGTTTCTTCTGGTATATCTAGGATTAAGGCAGCCGAATAAATATCCTTTCTAGTTCTTAAGGACATAGTCGGAGCACTAACTGTGACATCTTTATTTAGCACTTCTATTACTACATCTGTATTCATACCTAAAAGTAGTAAATTCTCATCATTATTTATATCGATAAGCACAGGAAAAGTGGTAACGTTTTGCTCAATTTTTGCTAACGGTTCAATTTTTGCAACTGTACCGAAAAATTCCTTATCTCTATATGCAGCAACTTTGATTAAAACTATTTGGCCAATAGAAACTTTGCCTACATCAATTTCATCCACCAGAGCTCGAACTCTTACTTTAGATAAATCAGCCATGGTCATCAACACTGTTCCTCCACCAACTGCTGATGTGGGAGAGGAGATAACTTGACCAACTTCAACAGGCCTGGAGATTATCGTACCATCGACAGGCGATCTTACAACGGTATCATCAAGTGCAATCTTTGCGTTTTCATAGGTAACTTGAGTTCTTACTAAACTTGATTTGGCCTGAGCGAGATTTTCTTGAATATCTTCAAAGTCCTTTTCAGACAAGCTTCCTTGAGCGTGTAATTCTTTTCCTCTTTTATATTGAGACTCTGCATTCTCAAGCCTTACCTTTGAGGCCTCAAGATCAGATGCAGATTGATCTAATATATTTGTTGGTGTTCTTTTATCAATTTGTGCCAACATAGAGCCCTTTTCTACAAAATCTCCAACCTCTGCGCCTAAATATAAAATCTCACCAGATGCTTTTGATTTTATTTCCACGGATGAAATTGCTTCAATGACCCCAGATGCTTCAATAGTTAATTCTAATTTTTTTTTCGTTACGCTTTCTTTCTTATAAAAGGTTGTCTCCTCAGACTTATCGTTAGAGCCACAAGAAGTTAAGACAATAGCGATGGATATGACTAATAGTAGATTTTTATAATTAATTTTTTTCATATGTTTAAATTTTTGAATCAGATTCAATTAATCCATCTTTAATATTAATAATTCTTTTTGATTGTCTCGCAATATTCTCTTCGTGTGTAATTAATATAATAGTCTGCCCCTCTTCATTGAGGTTTTTGAAAAGATTCATCACATCTTCACCAGTTTTAGAATCTAAATTACCTGTTGGTTCATCCGCAAATAAAATGCTTGGTTTATTTACAAGTGCTCTTGCTATTGCAACTCTTTGTTGTTGCCCGCCTGATAACTCTGATGGACCATGCTGCATTCTATCAGTTAAGTCTACCTGTTTTAAAACATCCTTAGCTCTTTGTTCAGCTTCATTCTTTTCTGTTCCAGCATATTTTAAGGGCAGCATTACATTACTTAAAGCTGAATTCTTGGCAAGCAAGTGAAATGACTGAAATACAAACCCTATTTCTTTATTTCGTATTCTTGCTAGTGCATCATCATCAAGATTGTTTACTAATTGATTATTGAGATAATAATTACCGCTTGTTGGGGTGTCTAGACATCCAATTATATTCATCAAAGTAGTCTTTCCAGATCCAGATGGTCCCATAATAGATATAAATTCCCCTTTTTCTACGGATAAATCTATGCCCCTTAGAGCATCAATTTTTTGAGTGCCAACCTCAAAAGATCTGACAAGTTTTTCAGTATTTATAATCATAAGTAATGATGACACTATACAACCATAGTGCATTAAGCGTTATATAAAAAAGTTTAAATTTGAAAAGCTGAATGTGAAAATTTGCAAGATCTTCTAGATCTGCCCTTGTAAAGTTTCTGAGATCAAAGACTAAAAAAGAGTTCCTTCTTTAGAGAAAGAAGTGAACTCTAGAACTACACCTTGCTGAATTACTCCACCGTGACAGATTTAGCTAGATTCCTAGGCTGATCAACATCAGTGCCTTTCAATACTGCAACATGATAAGAAAGCAGCTGTAACGGAATTGTATATAAAATTGGTGCTTGAAAATCTTTTATTGCAGCTGGCATCATAGTTGTATGAGTACCTATTTTGTCAGCAAATTGAACCCGTGGATCTGCAAATACATATAGTTCGCCACCTCTTGCCCTTACTTCTTGTAAATTACTTTTTAACTTCTCAAGCAATTTATCATCGGGAGCGATTGCAACGATCGGCATATTTTCATCCACCAAAGCCAATGGTCCGTGTTTTAATTCTCCTGCCGCATAAGCTTCAGCATGAATATATGAAATTTCTTTTAATTTTAAAGCACCTTCCATAGCAACTGCATTTTGTATGCCACGTCCTAAAAATAAAGCGTGATGTTTATCTGCAAAATGCTGAGCAAGTATTTCTATATTACTATCCAGAGCTAAGACTTGATTAATAAGTTCAGGTAATTCTAATAGTTGTCCAACCAGCTCTTTTTCTTGCTCCTTTGTTAAGCCGTGCCGCCTGCCAATCACAATAGTAAGCAAAGATAAGGCCGCTAACTGAGTAGTAAACGCCTTGGTTGATGCAACACCAATTTCAGGTCCAGCATTAGTAATTAAAACCATATCAGACTCTCTGACCATGGAACTTTCAGGAACATTACAGATCACTAATGTGGATATGTACTTTTCTTTTTTTGCTAATCTCAAAGCCGCTAAGGTATCTGCGGTTTCACCCGATTGACTAATAGTGACGAATAGCGTGTTATTTGGTACCACCGGATTACGATATCTATACTCACTGGCAATTTCGACAGTACAAGGCACTCGACACATATCTTCGATCCAATACCTCGCTACTAGCCCGGCATGATAACTCGTTCCACATGCCACAATATGCACTGCCTCAACTTGGTCAAGCGCTATACTGGTGTTGGGCCCAAACGCATTCTCAAGTACTTGGCCATCGGCAATACGTTGATTAAGTGTATTGCCTACCGCACTAGATTGTTCGTATATTTCTTTAAGCATAAAGTGCTTAAATTCACCTCGTTCAGTCGCTTCTGAGGAGAGTTTACTTTCTGTAACTTTTCTGGTTACTTCATGTCCTTCGCCATCAAATACCGCGACCTTATCTTGCTCAATAATAGCGGTATCGTCTTCCTCTAAAAACATAAAATTATTTGTTACGGGTAAAAGTGCGGCCACATCTGAAGCAACATAATTTTCATTAATTCCCAGACCAATTACAACCGGACAGCCAGAACGAGCAACAATCATTTTTTGTGGCTCATCTTTACTAATAACTGCCAATGCATACGCACCTTCTAGCTCACGCACCGTCAAATTGACCGCAGCAAATAAATCATTACTTGAGGCTAGATGAAAGTGAATACGATGCACGATAACTTCGGTATCGGTATCTGATTCAAATTTATAACCTTGATCAAGTAACTCTTTTTTTAGAGCTTCATGATTTTCGATAATACCATTATGGACCAGAGCAATATCCTGCTCAGAAAGATGTGGATGTGCATTATTTTCTGTCGGCACTCCATGCGTTGCCCATCTGGTATGAGAAATTCCAAGCGTGCCTATTAATGGATTTTTATCCAAGGCATTTTGCAACTCCTGGACCTTACCTGCCCGACGTAATCGCTTTATGTTATTGTCTTCAAAGATAGCAATACCGGCGGAATCATAGCCTCTGTATTCAAGACGACGCAACCCCTCCATTAATATGGGAGTAACATTTCTCTCACTAACCGCACCGACAATCCCACACATTATTTATATTCCATTTTTTTGCTCATTAATTTATATTTTTTTTATAGGTCGTCGCCATTTATCATGACTAGTTTGACGACCTCGCTCTAGCGTCAAACTCTCTTCTGGTGCTGATTTTGATATGGTAGAACCTGCGCCAATAGTAGCATTTTTTTCAACCACAACAGGCGCAACTAATTCTACTCCAGAACCAATAAATGCGCCCTCCTTAATGATCGTATTATGTTTATTGGCGCCATCATAATTACAAGTAATCGTACCTGCACCAATATTAACCGAGGAGCCTATTTTTGCATCACCGATATAACTCAAATGATTTATTTTACTATTCTTGCCCACTGTGCTTTTCTTTACTTCAACAAAGTTCCCAATTTTTACATTTTCAGACAAATCAGTGCCCGGTCTCAATCTAGCATACGGTCCAATTGTTGATTTTTGGCCAATTAGTGCGTTATCTATGTGACAATTTGCATGAATAACAGTGTTGTCGTGAATTTCTGAATTTCTGATAATATTATTGGGTCCAATACTGACATTATTCCCAATCACAACCTCGCCCTCAAAAATAACATTTATATCTATAACAACATCTTTTCCACAGGTTAGTGAGCCTCTTATATCCAAGCGAGATGGATCTAACAACGAGACTCCTTGAACCATTAAATCATTTGCCAAATTTTCTTGGTGCAGGCGCTCTGCTTTTGCTAATTCTTTTTTGTCATTGATGCCCATCACTTCTTCCCATTTTTTTGCCTCAATGCCATTTACTTTAATGCCATCTTTAACTGCCAGATCAATAATATCGGTTAAGTAATATTCACCTCTGATATTATTGTTATTCAGTTTACTCAACCAACCATTTAACTGCCCTGCATCGCAATACATTATACCGGTATTAATTTCGTTGATGTTTTTCTCTATCTCACTAGCATCTGAATCTTCAATAATAGCTTGAACATTTCCTTCTTGACGAATAATTCTTCCATATCCATCCGCATTCGGTAGGATTGCCGTCAGTAATGAAATTTCATTATTTTGATGATTTTCAATCAATATTTTTAACGTTTCCAACCTTACAAGGGGAACATCTCCATACAATATAAGTACTTTATTTTCAGGTGATATATTCTTCGCGGCCTGCATCACAGCATGCCCAGTACCAAGTTGTTCTTTTTGTTGTGCCCATATAAGTTTAGAATTTGATTCAAAATGTTGTTTTATCATTTCACCGGCAAAACCATGGACTATATGTATCTCATCGGGCTCAAGAGATTTTGCAGAGGATATCACGTGCTCAAGTAAAGGCTTATCAGCCAAAGGCTGCAATACCTTTGGCAAAGCCGAATTCATTCTCGTGCCCTTCCCGGCTGCTAAAATAATAATACTTAACATGAGATTACCTTTTGACTTTTGCCTGTGATAATAAAACCCCAACAAAGTATAGCTATTTGATTGTAATATCAATCAAATAAATCAGATACTTAACTAATAATGCACGATAATTTTAATAAAACAAATAATGTCATTTAGTTCTAATTTAGGATATTTTATTCTTAGCTTAAATATAAAAATAAAAAGGAATACAGTGAAAAAAATAATCAACCAAATAATCTGGGTTATTGGCGCCATACTTATCCATCACCTTACCTTTGCAAATAGCCTCCAAGCTATCGATCAAGAGATGTATCCAACCAATATTAATTATGATGCTACTATTCCTTCACCCCAAACGTTTCTTGGTAGACCATTAGGTTCAGCTCCCATCAGACATCATGAATTAGTCGATTACCTAAAATTAGTGGCAAGTTTATCCAATCGTTTAACCATAGAAACTATAGGTTTTTCACATGAAAGAAGGCCTATTTTATTCGTCGTAGCTACTTCTGAATCTAATCAAGACAATATTGATGCCATTAAAAAACAACATATTGCTCTTACTGAGCCCAAGCTCAATCAAAATGTTAAAAAAAATATGCCGGTAGTCACTTGGCTTAATTATGGTGTCCATGGAGCTGAATCAAGCGGTATGGATGCGGCACTGCCTACTGTCTATCATCTCGCTGCGGCTAAAGGTAAAGAAATTGATGCCCTACTAAACAACAGTGTTATCTTAATTACTGCTGTTTTTAATCCCGATGGACACGCAAATCGTGTCGCCTGGCTAGATACATTCAGCAGTCAAATTCCCAACTCAAACCCAGAACATATAGAACATAACTACGATGGTCGACTTGCTAGAACCAATCATTATGGTTTTGATTTAAATCGACAATGGATCTCAGTTACGCAACCAGAACCTCGAGCTTGGGTAAAAAAATGGCATGAATGGCGCCCCAATGTTTCAGTGGATTACCATGAGATGGGAAGTGAACAAACGTATTATTTCTCCCCTGGAGTACCCACCAGGAATCACCCTCTAATTCCAAAACAAGGCATGGAGCTGGTTGGAAAAGTAGTTAAGCCTTCAGAAGCATTTTTAGATTCACAAAAAAGATTGTATTTCCATGGCGATCGTTATGATCACTTCTTCCTCGGAAAAGGTTCCTCTTTTCCACTTGTTAATGGGGGCATAGGGATTTTACATGAAGCAAGCTCAGCCAGAGGAATCGAAATTGACACCAGCAATGGCATCAGAACCTATCGCGAAAATATCATTAAACACTTCAGAACCAGCATTACGAACGCTCAGGGAGCGATTAATAATAAAATGGAATTGTTGTCCTATCAAAAAGATTTTTATCGTAATGCCAATGATAGAGCAGCACAGCACCCCATAAAAGCCTATGTCTTAAGCGCAGGAAAAGATAAAGCGCGTTTATATCACTTTATTGATTTGCTCAATTTTCATCGAATCAATGTATACCATCTTAATGGCGATGTGACTCTTAATAAGACTCACTACAAACGTGACGACGCCATAATTGTGCCTCTTAATCAATCACAGCATACCTTGATAAGAGGCATGTTTGATCTTGCAAATGAATTTGAAGACAATAAATTTTACGATGTTTCAACATGGACACTTCCATTAGCTTATGGACTTGAATACAACGATATAAAAGATATCAATCTTAGTAACAAGCTCGTAGGCAAGTTAGTTAAGAACACTAAATCTTCATCACCTACAATTGATCAACCAGATTATGCCTATGCTTTCGAATGGTCGAACTATTATGCACCAAAAGCTCTTTATCAAATTTTAAATGCGGGTCTTTTAGCGAAAGTTGCTTTAAATCCTTTTACTGCTTCAACCTCTAAAGGTCCTTACCAATTTGATCGTGGCAGCATTATTGTTTCATTCGATAGACAATTAGTAACACCGGAATCAATCCATAATACTTTAACAAATCTCGCAGATGACACAGGGATTGAAATACATTCGTTGACCTCAGGAAGAAGTGTTCTTGGGTCCAAAACACCAGATATAGGCAGTCAATTCAATAAAGCTGTAAAAAAACCAAATATCTTATTGATCGCTGGACGAGATATGGATTGGTATAACGTTGGAGAAATCTGGCATCTTCTTGACCAGAAAATGCAAATCCCCGTCACCATAAGCGATCGAAATTTAATGCAAAATACTAATTTTGATCGTTATACACATATAATTTTTGCAGGTGGTAAATACAAAAACTACTATCCTAATTTTACTGAAAAACTAGATCAGTGGATTATTAAAGGTGGCACGATTGTTGGCATCAGACAAGGTGCTGATTGGATCCAGAAAAGTCTTCTTGAGATTAATATAAAAGAAAATTTGCTCGAACAAGATAGCAATACCAGATATGCGTATGCCGAAAAGGAGAGCCGTGATCCGTTAGAATTTATCGGTGGTACTATTTTTGCGGGTGACTTAGATATCACACACCCGCTTGGCTTTGGTTATACCAATAAAAATATTGCCTTACATAAAAACACCACATCAATTTTAAGCAAACCTACTAATCCTTATGGAACTGTCATCGCTTATAAAGATGAGCCAGTATTATCGGGCTATGCCTCTGAAAATAATCAGCATGCTATTGCCAATACGGCTGCACTTATAGCTGAACGACATGGAAAAGGAAGCGTTATTCTATTTGCAGATGATCCAAATTTTCGGGCTACTTGGCTTGGTACAAACAAGTTATTTCTAAACAGTTTATTCTTTTCTTTAGCTTTTGATGCTCCTAGATGAGCTAATCCTGAATCACTGAAAAAATAATTTTAGATGGGTATTGAAAAGAGTGATGAATCGTATTGTCAGCCACTACCCCAATAGTCTCATCATAATTATTACCGCCCGTATTTAAATTCCTCATATATTGAGGAAATTTACTGGATGAAATTTCAATTCTAATTTTATGTCCCTGTTTAAATACGTAACTGGTTGACATAGGTGTGGGTTTAATTTCGTATACTTTTTGTTTTTCCATAAATACCTGTTTATCATATCCATCACGATAACGAACTCGAAAAATAGTATCATCTATATTAAAAGCTCTTCCATCAGGATAAACATCAACCAGTTTTACCGTTAGATCTGTATCCTTAGCGCTTGAGGAAATATAGATAACTGGCCTGACATTGCCGGTCACTTCAAGATCTTGCTCCATTACATTCGAGCTATAAACCAAGACATCTTGCCTAGCCTCTATACCCCGCTGATCATAACTTCCGCCTAAAGCTGCATCTTTATTGCAACATACTCCACCACCAAGTGCAGGAACTGGATTCATGGGGTCATAAGTAAATTGATCATTTGCAGAGGGTGAACGGGCATGGTCAATCAATTCACCATCACCAAATAAACTATTAGCGCCGGCATTACTTGCTAGAAATAATGTCATTGGCTTAGCTGTTTTTGGTGGCCAAGCATCCGCCGATTGCCATATATTCTTGCCCATTGTGTAATACTGAACTTTTGGCAATTTTTTAAAAATTTTACTTTTATCATCTTTCAGATAAAAATCAAAAAAACCAAACATTTGATCGTATAAAGGAAATGTAGCATCGCCTACGTTAAGCTCACCAACAATCAAATCTTTATCTTTTGGGATTCGATAAAACCCGCAATGTAATGTGGGTGCCATCAACATGTATTGTCCGTTTCTGACTACCTTGTCCTTACCGTTTTCTCTGGCATGATTAAAAACCGCAAGATTAGGGCCTTGACTCACATCGAACCAACTATTAAACCAAAAAGCCGGGACATTAAATTCTTCATTATCATGATAGAGACCCCCGTCATACCAGTCAGGATGATCTGGCGTTCTTTTCATGAGTGTTTCCATAGGTCCAGTATTTGCACCGGCATCTTTTAACCAATCAATTGATGGCAATTTACGTAATTGTTTAATCCAATCCACCTCAGGCATGTCAGGAGCAAGATCGTATAATTTTCTTAGGCGCTGAAGATCCTCTTGAGACATACCTGCTGGAAAACGCGGATAAATTTGTTGTTGAACACTGTATAACCACACAGAAAATAAAGTTTGGTGAACGCCGCCTTTGAACCAGTTACCTTGTTCATAGAATTCACCCACACGACCAATACCCGCACCAGATGCCATTGGTACCATGGCTTTATGTGCCGGATGATCCTGTGATGCAAGTGCCATCTGCCACTCAGCAGAAGAGGAGCAGCCTAAAGTGCCAACATTTCCATTTGACCAAGATTGATCAGTAAACCAACTTAACGCATCAAATCCATCAGTACGGGGATTACCTAAAATCTCCCACTCGCCTTCTGAATAATAACGTCCTCTTTCATTTTGAATTGCTACAGCATAACCACGCTTAACCGCTTCATGGGTCCACTGTAATGTTGCCCCTCGAATCTCATTAAAATTATATGGGGTTTTAATAAAGATAAGCGGTAAATCTTCATTAATATCTTTGGGGCGGTAAATATCTGTAGCCAGGCGGATACCATCACGCATTGGTACCATGACCATAGTGTCAGCCTCAGAAATAGATTCTAAATCACTTAATTTAATCTCATCTGCATTTAAAAAAGAAAAGCAGCATAAAAACAACATACTTTGAACTAATTTAATCAATCTCACGCTTTGAACCTCATTGTAATAAATATCTTATTAATATTAGTAGAAGCGAGATTATACCTATTCTTAGTGACTGTTGAAGTGAAATTATTTAATGCACAATTAGTCTATAAAAGTTCTTCGGGGTTGATTACAACCCCTTTTGATATAACTAAATTAATTCTACGTGTGTTGCTTATATCTATCAGTGGATTAGCGTCCAGTAACACCATATCGGCCACTTTATTACTATCAATTGTCCCCATAGTTTCTTCCAGAGAGAAAAATTCAGTGGGCCTTATTGTGGCTGAATACAACGCGTCAATGGGCTTCAATCCAGCTTCAACAAGTAACTCGAGTTCTGTATGTAAACTATAACCAGGCAAGGCCATACCAATGGGTGTATCCGTCCCAGCACCTATGGGAACCCCCCGTTTATGCATATCTCCAACTAATTTAATACTCCATCTAGCAAAATCTGAGCCATACCAATCTTGATCTTTTTGTTTTTCAAACCAATCCTCTGTAGCAGCAATCCATTTCGCTTGAGCGCCCATAGGCACCTGCATAAGCACTTCATTCCAGTCCTCTCTTTCATAACTTGGCCACATTGAAAATGAATTTAATCTTAATGTGGGTACTTGTATGGTGGCTTTTAAATTATCCAATGTTTGATTGCATCGCTGCTCATCATAATTTTTTATTGCAGGTAATCTTTGCAGCTGATGAAGGCTTGAGCGTAAAGTTAAACCTGCACCCTCTATATGAGAATTTAATCGAGATAAACGCTCTTCATGTAACGTTGCGGAATTAATTGCACAATCTAATTCAACATTACGTAAATGCTCCATTGAATCTACTTTGGGCCCAGCCATGCTTGCTGTCATTGAAAGTGGAATATGAGCAGCAACAGGTAATTTAAATTTTGTGGCTGCATCTGTAAGGGCGGAAAAAACCTCAGGAGTAACCATTTCGTAAATCTTTATAAAATCTACGCCCTCATTTTTAAGTATTTCAATTTTTTCATTAGCCATCTCAACCGTAGCGTTTTGTGTACCAATCTCAGGCACTAAACCACCATCATAAACGACAAATTTTCCATCCAGTAAAGGACCACTGAAAAAGACACGAGGTGCAAGGGCATCGGGTGTGCGCATCTTTTCGATAACCGGCCTTAACTTATTAATTAGACCGCCGGTATCCCTAACACTCGTGATGCCGTAAGACAAAAATAAAGACGGCATATCTTCTGTAAAAGCATCATCATAAGTTAAATGAACATGCATATCCCATAACCCTGGAATTAGAAATTTTCCCGTTCCATCAATAATTTTATTAACATCCAGAGAATTATTGGTTGTTGCAGCAACACTGATAATACGATCCTTCTCAAAGACAACAGTTTGTCGCTCACGCAAACCATTTTTAGCGTCGATGACAGTAACATTGGTAATTGCTATCTCTTCCGAAGCCTCTTGGTTGAGGCACGCATTTAGCGAAAAAAGCATCATGGCAGTTAGTACAATATAACGAGTCGTCTTCATATAAGCTGTTTCCTTTAAGAGAAAATACACCGTATCAACAATATCATTATAAAAATATATCATATCTGTTAATAATTATATTGACTCAATAATCAACAATCGGCATGCTTCGTTTTTGTTTCAAAATTAACTATTAGTAAGAGAACGATAATGGCTTCAGATAATTTCAAACCACTCATTAGCATAGGTTCAAGAGTTCGTAAATCTCCTTATTTTGACTCCACCAAACGTTGTGGTGCAAAAGCGTTCTCCATCTACAATCACATGTATATGCCAACACTCTATACCAGTGTTATCGAAGAATATTGGAGCATGGTTAATGATGTGGTGATGATTGATGTTGCCGTTGAGAGACAAATCGAAATCAGTGGTCCTGACGCACATAAATTAGTTCAATTTATTACTCCTAGAGACATATCAAATTGTGATATGGGCAAATGTTATTATGTTCTTTTAACTGGCGAGGATGGAGGCATCATTAATGATGCTGTTTTGTTAAGACTAGGAGAAGAACAATTTTGGATCTCGCCGGGCGATGGAGATGTTCTGCTATGGATTGAAGGAGTTGCCATTAATTCTGGAATGAATGTAAAAGTTTTCGAACCAGATGTCTCGCCCTTGCAAATGGGTGGCCCAAAATCACCGCATGTTATGCATGCACTGTTTGGGGATCTAGCTATAGATCTTGGTTATTATCGGGCCGTTCAAACTGAAGTTAATGGAATTCCTTTAATACTTGGCAGAACAGGCTGGAGCGGTGAATTGAGCTATGAACTCTATCTCCAAGATGGGTCTCGTGGCAACGAATTATGGGATCTGGTTGAAAAAGCAGGAGAAAAATACAATATTAAACCAGCAGCTCCACAGTTAATTAGAAGCATTGAAGGTGAGATGCTTTCATATGCATCTGACATCGGTCGTTATGACAATCCTTATACAATTGGTATGGGCAGATTGGTTAATCTAGATCGTGAAGATGACTTCATTGGCAAAGAAGCATTAAAGAAAATCAAGGCTGAAGGGCCAAAAAGAAAACTCGTTGGTATTGAGATTGATGGGGACCCTATTACATCTGCCCCAGAACATCTTTGGCCGGTCAAAGATTCTGATGATGTTATTGGGCACATAACCAGATGTATACATTCGCCAAGATTAAATAAGAATATTGGTTATGCTAATGTTCCAGTTGATTATGCCGATATTGGTACAAAAATTTCAATAGATTCGCCTCAAGGAACACTTGGTGCGATAGTTTGTGATAAGCCCTGGTTTCCAGCAGAGATCAAAATCGATAAAGACGGCATCGTCTAACGATTAAAAATCTGTACTTTCAAACTCAGATAGAATTGAACCACCATCAACTATCTGTTTTTCTAGGCTAAGAGTTTCAGGCAAAACATGCAATACAAAGAATTTTGCTAGTTTTCTTTTGCTGCTATAAAAATTTCCTTTTTTATGAAGGATCGTTACCAAAATATCTGTCCACAAAAGAGCGATTATATTCAATGAAAAATAACGAGTATAGGCTGATGCTGCCCCCATTGCAGATAACGGGTTAGTATTAACTTGCTCCATAATCCAAG
>Ga0209090_10001259_pt1 | contig 16196 bp, 9 predicted proteins | sample ArcticOcean_MG_C_9_FD_187432 | JGI IMG/M metagenome (GOLD analysis project Ga0209090, IMG submission 187432) | Marine microbial communities from western Arctic Ocean - ArcticOcean_MG_CB2_152 (SPAdes) (version 2) | ecosystem: Environmental > Aquatic > Marine > Oceanic | place: Arctic Ocean... | reverse complement strand
TTGGTTTGCTTGAACTGCGCTTTCGCGGAGGCGAACTGTGTCGTGGTAGACGAGACGGCGAACATGATTCTATTATATAGTATAGAGTGTGTGTTTATGAAGAGATTTCGAGAAGAAATCACAGACCTTTTTTTTCTTGTAAAGCGGCTTTGTCCGAAAGATTCGCTTAGGGTTTCAAAAATACAAAAAGATACTTATACGTTAAATCCGCCCAAAACGGCATGTTATGCTCGATTAGCTCAGTTTGGTTAGAGCGTGCGCCTAATATCTAGGCAACAGAGAAATTCTGTCTCTTCTTGCGTCAGCGAGCGCAAGGTCATCGGTTCGAGCCCGGTATTGAGCAACGCTTCCTTTTTTGCGCCGCGGAACAACGCCTCGTTCGGTGCACGCGTGGAAGTATTGACGTGTCGTGTTAATACGTGTTATATGTTTTTTTTTGTATGTATGTCCGTTGCGCGCGCAGTACAAGTATTATTATTCAAAGAAGTCTAATTCTGATTCTGATTCTGATTCTTAATGGTCTGGCACGTGGAGCTCTCCGTTCACGTACGACCAGCCTTCTGGGAGAGGACAGTTATTGTCGAGAAGGTATTGTACACATTCGGGTTGGTTTTTCTTGTGCGCTTCTCGAACGGCGCGAGAGTCCCAAGGCGCTTTGGCGGTTTCGTGCAAGTACTTCAAACAGTCCAAGTGGCCGTTCATGGCCGCAAACTCACACGCATGTACGCTATATTTATCATACTTTCGCTCAACAAGGTATTCGAGTATATGAAGATGACCACTTTGAGCCGCGCAAACGGCAGTACTCGAATCCCAAGGCGCTTTGACTTCCTCGCGTAAGTATTTGAGTACCTCGAGATGACCGTATTTGGCAGCACGTTCACACGCCATCGTACCGATAGGACACTCATTTGCAACGCAATACTTTACCATTTCCAGATTACCTTGACGTGCGGCCGCATTAATCGTCACATAATCCCATTCACACTTTTTCTCCTCTCGCGCCCACTTGAGCAACTCGAGTTTATTCGTTCGAGCAACTAGATAGCAGAAAGATCTTTCGCTCCAGTAACTCGGCCACAACGATCGATTCTCCCACGCTACTTCCAAAGTCGATATCGACGACATCTCTCTCATATCAAACCTCTCTTTCAACTCCTTCTTGCGAGACGATCTCTTAATCAACTTTCTCGTTTCACTATTCACCTCGTACAAGAATTTCACATCCGTCGAATTCAATCTCGGAAGAATGTGTTTGAAACAAATATCGTCGTTATTCACAATCAAATCCCACACATCTCTCTCCCCTCTTCGTCTTTTCTGCGCTCGCGTCGTCACTTTCGACATGACCTCGCGAGAGACAAAAACAGCAGTTTTTCTTCTTCTTGCTCTCTTAGTGTCTTCTTCGATACTACTGATGATTGTTTTTTCCAAGAAGAAAAAAAGTGGCCGTTTTGAACCGCATTTTTGGGAAAAGACAGATCCAACACATGCCACATGCAATACTCATACTAATGCTCACAACGACGAGAAAAAAGAAGAAGAAGAAGAGAACACGCAACTAAATACCGACGATGATGATGATGCTCGACGTTTTCGTCCACCGCGTCCAAACCGTCTTCCTCCAAATCGCGTTCGTCGCGTTTGCCTCGATCGCCATCGGCTCTTGGCTCTGTCTCGGAATGTTTGCCATATGCGTTGAAAATTTCAAGCCGTTTTTGCGTTTTGTTTTCGACGCGTGCGTGAACGGCCTGTGGAGGATGTGGAGATTGGTTTTTGAAAGCGCGGTAACGTCTGTTCGTTTTCTTCTGTTCGGGAAGACGGGAAGAAGGAGAAGACGATTCTATCGAGACGAAGAAGAAGAAGAAGAAAAAGAAGAAGAAGAAGAAGACGAAGAAGAAACACCAGAACAACAAAAACAAAGCTCTTCTTCCAAAAACATATATCTTTTGTCTCCTCTCGAGAAACTTCTGCAAACGCACCCGGAGATATTTTCGTTCCATATATGTCCGCATTTGGATAGAAACATCTCCAATTTCGCGGCGTGTTCTCGCGAGTGCTTTGAAGCGTCGATTAAAGCCAAATCGAGACTGCCTACGTTACCGGAGGAGATATCTAACATTCGAACGGTCCAGATGTGCAAACTGGCTCTCGATCGAGGCTTGGACGTAAATAACAGACAGAACATTCACGCTTTAATTCGAGGAAACGGTGATTCACTTAAAAATCCAAACGCAACGATTGCGATTATTCGTCATCTCGTTCAAGAGAGACCGATCGTGAAAGAGAAGATTTTGAAACGCGACCCAGAGTGCGTTCGAAACGCGGCGTATAATCACACCGATAAAGTGGTGAAGTATTTAGTCGAACAGTGTGAGGCTAAATTGGACGAATCCGCGTGTTTGTGGGCATCTTTGTTGGGAAACATCAAAGCGTTGAGGTATTTGAGAGAGGTGAAGAACTGTCCGTGGAATAAAGTCGATTGTATGCGTGCCGCGTACGGGTGCGAAGACGCTTACAAACGAAGAAAGATTTGCGAATGGATCGAGAAACAACCGTATGATTCTCGCGTTTGATTTGACTTATTTTTTGCCTCTCTCTCTCTCTATGTGTGTGTGTGTGTGTGTTTGTGCCTTTTATTACTTCTTACCTTTCGCTCCGCTCACGTTGAACTTGAAGAAAATTACGTCCCCGTCTTCCACCGTGTACCCTTTCCCTTCCTGTCTATACCTCCCTTTCGCTTTCACCTCTTGCTCCGTCCCCATGCTCTTCAAATCGTCAAAATTCATAACTTCGGCGCAAATAAACCCTCTCTCGAAATCGGTGTGAATAGCCCCAGCCGCTTGCGGCGCTTTGTATCCTTTACGAATGCACCACGCTTTCACCTCGTCCGGTCCAGCCGTGAAGAAATAAATCAAATGCACCATCGAAAACGCCGTCTTAATAATCTTCGGCAACGACGTCGTCAACTCGTTCTCTTTCAACCACTTCTCCTTCTCCTCTTCGCCTTCCACAGCTTGCAATTCCGCCTCGACTTCGCCGCAAAACGGAATCAACGACCCACCGCCGTGCGCTTGAATCCACTCGTGGATTTTCACCAACCATTTATTCTTCTTCCTTTGGAAATCATTTCTGCTCAAATTCACCAAATACATCGCCGGTTTCGACGTCAACAACCCGTACTTGTTCAAATACATCACGTCGTTGGTCGTCCAGTTCTCCATGTTATTCCTCACGTCCTTCCCACTCTCCAAACATTCGATCACTTTGTCAATCGTGCTCATCTCGTTCTCCTTCTCCTTCTTCGCCGCAGGCGCCGTCGGTCTATCTTTATCCAACTTTGCTTTCGCGTTATTCATAAACTCTAAATCTTTCACTCGTAACTCGTTCGTAATAATTTCGATATCCTCCACCGGATCAACGCGATCTTCCACGTGAATCACATCCGCGTCGTCAAACGCTCGCAAACAGTGAATCACCCCATCCGTCGCTTTAATGTGACTCAAAAATGCGTTCCCGAGACCGGCACCATCCGCCGCGCCTTTCACTAAACCCGCGATATCTACCACCTCTAAATACGGCTGCACCACAGATTTAGGTTTGTGCGTGTTCACCAACCAATCGAAGCGTTCGTCCGGGACGTTCACGCGAGTGTTGTTCGGGTCGATGGTGCAAAACGGGAAATTTTCCGCCGGAATCGCGCAGTTCGTCAACGCGTTGTACAAGGTCGATTTCCCGACGTTCGGCATGCCGACGATGCCGACTTTCAAGTTGCTCGAAAAACGACCCAACGACCACGGGCCGAGAGGTTCTTCCTCCACTTCTTTCTTCTTTGGCGGCATTTTATTTGGTTTTTTTGCGCGTGTTTTTGTGTGACGTTTGATTAGATTTAATCCGATCGAAAAGAACAGAGCAATCAGGGGAAATACTGTAGGAGGGCTTCTCAAACAACGCGCAACTTGAGGATGCGACAAAAAACGACATTAACTAAAACTTTTTTTTGACTATTACTATTACTACTCTGCAATCTCTCTCTGGCCGTCGTCGTCCTCCTCCTTAGCGGGGTCGCGGAGGACGGACGGAAACAAATCCTCGAGCGCGTTTGGCAGTTCGAGTAAAATATCCGAACTTTGTAAACTTCGCTTCTGTTTTTCGTAGGCTCTTCGCGCGGCTTCGCGAGTGAGTTTCGAGGCAGAGAAGCAGGCGAGTTTTGAAGATTTGCGGAAGTATTGTTCGACTTTTAGATCGTCGGTCAAGGCGTTCCGTTCGAGGTCTCGCCTGTATCGGTCGTTCGACCACGCTAAAAAGAGCGCGAGGACTCCGGAGAGTATGTCGCCTTGACCGCCGCATCGCTTCTTGGATCCCGGAACGTTCTCAAATTTCGTTGGACCTTCTTTTGATCCTTTCACTAAATGCACGTAGATATCGTCGGCGCCTTTTGCTAAGATGCTAGGGTAGAACGTGTGACAACTTCCTACATGGCCGTCGCTCGATTCCAAGAAAGCGTCCACGTTGTCCACAGTTTTCTCAGTAGTATCGTTTGGATCGAAACCATACGTATATTCGCGAACGTTCGGTGTGAAGACGACGTAACCGTTGACGCCGACGGGGGCTTTTTCCATCGTAAATCTCACAAGGGGTTTAAGCGTTTCGGAAGCGTGTATCATGAACAACGCATCCGCGTCGAATACAACGGGCGCGTTTACGGTTCTCGCTATGCTGAAACATAAACGCGCGAACGACCACGTGTAACTATCCCTCCCTAACCCAGGACCGATAACAATCGCATCCATCCTCGATATCATCTCCCTATTCTCTTTCAAAAACTGATCTTGAAGGTCCTCGAGACTTACTCCCGACTCGCGCGCGTCTCTTTCGTCTTTCAAACACGCGTGCACGATCACATCGGGAGAGTAACTCTTAATCGCCCCTGCTGCTTCTTCGTGACAAAACACGTGCACTAAATCCGCGCCTGCTCTGCACGCCGCCATGGCTGCAAAATACGGCGCGCCTGTGTACTTCCGGTCGCCGCCTACGATCCCGATTTTCTTCCCCGCTTTCCCTTTATAATTCGTTCTGCTCTCGCTTTCCAAATTTGGCACCGCGAAAGTGTGAAACGTTTTGATTGCTGTTGTCGTTTGGAAATCATCATCATCGTCCTCCTCCTCCTCGAACGCCGCTGCTTCGAGTCCATTTTCGTCGTCGTTTTCCATCGCCGATAACCCACGGCTTTGCCTCAGCTTTTCTCTCCAACTGCTCCTGTATCTTCTTTCGAAATCGTCGCCGTGACCAACAGCGACAAAACAATTGGTTTCTTTTCGTTTCTTCTCAAAAACAAACGAACAACTGGGACGACGACGACGACTCAGACGAGGATGCTTTTGTGACGACTTTTGGTGTGATGATGCTGCCGAGAAACGAAGTCCTTCGCGCGGAATGCACGGGAACATTCTGAGGCATTTTAGGGGGAAAAAGATGGGTTTTTCCCCTCACAAAAACTCTGCATTTTTAGGCGAGTTTTTGATACTAAACAAAGCCCGAGAGAGAGAGAGAAAGAAAGAAGAGAGACGCAGAGGTTGGTTGCTTGTTGTTGGACGTTTTTATCGTCGCTTTTTCTGGTTAGGAGTAGCGTTCATCTCGAGTGTACTTTTAACTCTCATCAAATGTCGGATTGGTTCGTTCCACCTCCCGGGGAAGGAGAAGGAGAAAACGAGAAGAGAAACAGAAGGAGAGGAGGAAAAAGACGCACTCCTTTTTCGAAGAAAGACGAGAATAGTAATAATAATAATACGAACGAGTATTCAGACGACGAGAACGACGAAGAACGAGCGAAAGAGCAGACGGAGAGCGGAGATGAAGATGATGATTTAGAAGGAGAAAGAAGAGAAAGAGAGAGGCAAAAAGTGTACCAAATATGGCCGGGAAACGACAAGTTCTTCTGGGACGGACGCATCATCGTCGGTCCGAATTACAAAGCGTTTTTAAACACGATAGTTTTAGTTTTAGTCCCCTCCGTGGTGTTTACGAGCGCAGTCGCGCCGGATTTGTCGAGAGAATATTCATGGGCGTGGCAAGCGGTTTCGACGGTTTGGCCGATATACGTCGTCGCGTGCTTAGTGAGAACCGGGACGATGGATCCTGGGATACTTCCGAGACTACCGAGACCGCCACCGAGAGACCGGAACGATCCGCCGAGGGAACGAGTCCGAGACGTGCCGCACGAGCCGACGAAGAAACTCGTGACGGTGAAATGGAACGACACGACGAATTTTTTCCAACCGCCGAGAGCGCATCACTGTTCGATAAATAACGATTGCGTGGAGAAGTTTGACCATCACTGTCCGTGGGTTGGGACGACCATCGGAAGGAGGAATTATAGACATTTTTTATTGTTCGTGTTTGGGACGACGTTATGGTGCGGTTTCGTCGTGGGTAGTTGCGTGTTGAGCATTTTGGTGGAGATTGACGAGAGAAACGACGAGGTGGATCCAGCGACCGGGAAGTCGGTGAACACTCAAGCGGTAGCTGGTGCGTTGAGAGCGTCTGGAGCGGCTCTGTTTTGTGGCATAATCGCTCTGTTTGGGTTTATGTTTGTCTTTGCGCTTTCGGCGTTCCACTGCGTGTTGATTTGGCAAAACCAAACGACGTACGAAAACTTCCGCGAAAGGAGCGACGCGGAGAATCCGTACACGAGGGGAAATTGCTTCAAAAACTGTTTCGAGATTTTCTGCGAACCAATACCGCCGAGTTGGTTTGATTTCAGACAGTACGCGGACGAAGACGATAGCGCGGATCGGTTCGCCGAGCACATGCGGAAACGAGGATTGTTGTTGCAAGAGCAAGACCCGGAAATCGCAAAGAAAGAGACGGAGAAACGGTTGGCGGAGTTTACCGAGGATTTAGAAAAAGTAAAGGAGAAGATTGCATATAAGCAAAACTTAGAGCTGAGCGAGCAAGCGTTGTTGGAGGAGGGAAAGAGTCGAGAGGAGGAGGGTATCGGGATGAAGATGAAAAACGCGTTGGCGAACGTGTTTGGGAACAATTCCATCGGCACGAAGACGTTTAAAGAGAAAAGAGGAAACGTCGACGAAGGGAAAGAAGGAGATAACGGGGACGGAAACGACAACTACCAAGACGACGAGGAGTTGGGAGGTTTCGAATCTCCGGTCGTTTTCGACGAAAACTACGTCCCAGACATTCTTCGCCAACAGCAAAGCTCGGACGAGGACGGCGGAAGCGAAGCCTCGGTCAGCTCGAGAGGAGGATCTTCCGACATCGACGAACGCAAACGGAGTTTCCAACAAGAGAAAGGACGAAAGGACGAAGGTGGTGGAGCGGAAAGAGAGAGCAACGACGACGATCAACAAAGCGAGAAGGACTACGACGACAACGCAGAGAAAGAAGAAGAAGAAGAAGAAGAAGATGATGATGATTGCGACGACGACCGCTCTTCCTCGCTCTCCGATTCGGAACGAAACCCAATCGACGAGCGCGATACCGAAGCCGATAACGAAGAGCGTTCGGATACGAGTTCCTCTGAAGACGACGTGTCCTCCTCCTCCTCCTTCTCCTCCTCCTCCAAGCACAGTAATAACACTAGCATTAGCACTGGTAGTAGTAGCCTTAGCAGCGGCGGTAGCGTCGATCGACGACGATAACGAGAGAGAAGTCGTCCTTTTCATAAAAGAAGAACCACGAGCGAGATTTCTCACAAATTTGCGCGCTTCAAACACACAAAACTCGTTTTCCTCCTCCTCCTCCTCCTCCTCCTCGTCATCATCATCATGCGGACGACGACGAGCGAACGCAAAACCTTGCGTCTCGCGCGTTTGCTCGCGTTCTTCGCCGCGTTTTTGTTCACCTTCAACGCGCTCGATGCGTTTTTCGCGAGTCAATCGAAAAGATCTCATCGAGAACACCGAGAGTTGTTGCACTCGGCGGGGTCTTCTTCTTCTTCTTCGAGTTTGGGGAGGAGTGAAAAAAGCAGCGCGGGGTCGTCGTTGGGAGGATATTCGTCTTCCTCTTCTTCTTCTTTGTCTTCTTCTTCTTCGAAAAATGTTGATGGTGATGGTGTTGTCGATAGTGGTGGTGGTTCGTCGCAACAACGAAAAAACGCAAAACAACAACCTTTAGAAAAAGTAGGCAAATGGGGCGATTTTAATCCAATAGTTCACGCGGAATATTCCGGGTCCGTTTCGAAATGGGGCGAGAACAACTTTAAATCGAGCGCGAGAGAGTGTCACGACGATTGTCTCTCCATGAACCCGGACGGGAAAGCCGTCGGCGACCGGGCGTGCAACGTGTGGGTGTGGTGCGGGGACGCGAACGGGTGTTTAGGGCAAAAGTATCGAGCGTGTTGGTTGAAGCACCAGGCGAGGCCGGAGATGGCGATTGGCGCGAAAGATTCGGCGAATCCGTGGACGAGTGGGAGTTTGGCACCGCAGTTACCGACAAAAGGAGACCCGGGGAGTCATCGGAAGTTTCACACGTTGGTCACGACGAACGCGAACGTCTATCAGGCGTGGCAAGTGCGCGTAATGTATTTTCACTGGAAGAAACAGAAAAAGATATGCGTGGAACAGGAAACGAAGGAAGAGCCGTGTCAAATGGGTGGTTTTACTCGAGTTTTGCACGACAAATCGGATTCGTTGATGTCGGAAATTCCAACCTGCGTGGTCGATCGATTAGACAACGAGATGGGATTTGTCGTCTTGAGCAGACCAAACGCGTTTATGCAGTACTTTGAAAAGTGTGACAAAATTGAAGAAATGTACGTGTTAATGGCTGAACCCGATCACGTGTACATCAAACCGATTCCGAACCTGATGATTGGCGAACGACCGGCCGCGTTCCCGTTCTTTTACATCGAACCGTCTCGATGGCCAACTTTAGTCAAACGCTTCGTCGGGAACGATAAAATGACCGCTCAAGATATCGAAAGAGTCGATCCGATCGGTTCCTCCCCAGTCTTCATTCGCAAAGACGATTTGAAACGACTCGCCCCAGTTTGGGTAGAAACCACCTTAGCGATCAAAAAAGACAAAGAAGCCAATCGAGATTGGGGATGGGTTCTCGAAATGTACGGTTACACCATCGCCGCTTACCGCGTCGGATTACAACACGACTTGCGCCCGCAGCTCACCGCGCAACCGCCCTGGGACAAGTCCATCGGTGACTTCCTCTCCATCCACTTCACCTACGGCATGGACTACGCCTTAAACGGCACGTTCACCCCGGGTAAATTCGGCCAGTGGAGGTTCGATAAGCGAACCTACCAAAACGGCATACCGCCGAGAGATTTGCTCGCGCCGCCGGAAAAGTCCGACAACGAGTTGGTCAAGTTGTTGATCGCGTGCATAAACGAAGCGAGCAAGAACATAGAAACGTGGGAAACCTTCGATGGTAAGAATCGAGTCGTTCAAAAAGGCGCTCAGAATCAACCGAACGCGCGGTAAAAGATGTAATAAGTGTAGTAGAATAGTAGTTGTAGAAAGAGACTCTCTTGTGAGCTTTTTATTATAGAGACGAAAATCCACAAAAAACCGACGTCACATCCTCGTTGCAAAGCGGTAGTACATCTTTCCACCACCACCGCCGAAGTCTCTCTAAAACTCTCTTTCGAGTTGTTATAAAATTAATGTCCTCCGCGTTCGCTTCGACCTCGTCCCCTCTCTTCTTCTTTTCTAAAGTTCAGCAGCAAAAGAAAAAAGTTTCGACGAGAAATAATCGAGCGACGACGAAAGCATCTTCCTCTTCCTCTTCCAACGCGATGATGGACACGCTCCTCGGGGCGACCATCGAAGGTGGAGACGATCTGATCAAAAAATCCGTCGAACAGTACTACGGGGAAACGCTGACGACGTCTGCGGATTTGAAAACGAGCGCGTGTTGCACGCCCGGTGGATTGCCGACGTATCTTAAAAAATGTTTACGTCTGGTGCCGGATGAAATCAAGGCGAAATATTACGGGTGCGGATCGCCGACGCCGCAAGGGATCGAAGGGTTACGGGTTTTAGATTTAGGCTCTGGTTCGGGGAGAGATTGTTACGTGGCGGCGAGTTTGGTCGGGGAGAAAGGGTTCGTGACGGGCGTGGATATGACTGATAATCAGTTAGACGTGGCGAGGAAGTACGTGGACGAGTATTGCAAGCAAACGCTCGGGTATAAAGAAAACAACATGAAGTTTGTGAAAGGAGAAATCGAGAACGTGAAACAGGCTGGCATTGAGAACGGAACGATCGATTTAGCCATTTCCAACTGCGTGGTGAATTTAAGTCCGGATAAGAAGGCTGTTTTGCAAGGCGTGTACGACGCGTTGGCGGACGGAGGCGAGTTTTACTTTTCGGACGTGTATTGCGATCGACGCTTGGATCAAGAGTTGAGGAAGGATCCGGTTTTGTTGGGCGAGTGTTTAGGCGGGGCGATGTACGTGGAAGACTTTAAACGGTTGTGCGTGTCGGTTGGGTTTACCGATCCGAGAGTGTTGGAAGGACACGTGATTGAAGTGAAGGATGAAAAGTTGCAAGAGTTATTGGGCGAGGCTACGTTTTATTCAATCACGTACAGGTTGTTCAAGTTACCCGCCGGGAGGTTGGAAACATTGTGCGAGGATTACGGCCAGTACGCGGTGTACAAAGGAACAATCGAAGGAAACCCGAACGCGTATTCGTTGGACGACCACCACAGATTGGAAACCGGGAAACCGATGTTGGTGTGCGGGAACACCGGATCGATGTTAGGCGAGACGTGGTTGGGGAAACACTTCGACGTGGTTGGCGATCGATCGAAGCATTACGGGTTGTTCGATTGCGGACCAAGTCCAGTGGCGGCGTCGAGTGGTGGTGCTCCAGCCGGTGGGGCGTGCTGCTAGTTCTCGTTTTCGAAGACAGAACACAGAAGACACAGACAAAAACACAGACCCTTGTAAATAAAACAAATCCACTTTTTTCATCATCATCACTTAACTATTATCGTGTTTTAATTTAAGTACGCGGTTTTTAAATTCATTAAAACATTATATATGCATGTATATATGTATACGTATATTAAAGCTCTCATCATGTTTAACACTCGTTTATTCAGTTCTTATCATGTGTTGTTGTTGTTGTTGTTGTTGTACAATCCCATCCGTTTTCTCTCTCTTCTCATAAAAAAACGAATACGCATAATATGAGCAAAAAAGCGCATTCAAATCATCTCGATTTAAACACATCTCTTCGTTTACTCAATCGAATTACGCCGGCGACCCTTCGTCGTTCGGCGTTGGCGGCGGGCCCGGAACCGTCCCCGGTCCCGGCGGCGGCGGGCTCGGCGGCGGTGGCGCTTTGATCAACGACTCCGTGTACACGCCTTGGACGGTGACCGCGTTCACCCCGTTCTTCTTCATCAACTGCACAACCGCCAAGTTCGCATCTCCTTCTACCGAATACACCAACGCTTCAATCTTCGTCTTCAACTCATCCGCGTGCTCCATATCTCTCGCGTACGCCACGTACCCAACGTCCACAAACCCGTAGTACGCTTTCAAACTTCTTCTCTTCTTCCACAATTTGTCCTCCACCAACGTCACCTTCGTCGCGTTGCTCGGCACGTTCAAATACTCCGCCATGGACAACGTAAACGCGTTTCTCTGTCCCGCTTTAAACGAACCCGTGTTGTACCCTTCAACGGCCATTCGCGAGGTAATCGACGCGATCGGGGTATAAAATCCACTCCCCGTGTAGGCGATAAAATCCGTGCTTTCCTTCTCCGGCTCGTACACGTACAGACCAAAAATCAACCCCAAGACTAACATTAAAAACCCAAACGCGGTGACTTTCTTACACACGGATTCCGAGCAGCACAACACTCGACCGTCCCATTCTTCGTCCTCTAACCACGGGATCCCTTCGAAACCGCCGCCTTTTTGTGCGCCTCTCTCTCGATGTAAAGAGACGTCGCCTTTGATTTTTTCCAAATATTTATTGTTGGAAGGCGCCATCTTTTCCTTCTTCTTCTCTAATAAACGATGATGATGATGATCTCTGTGGGATAATAGGATGATGATGATGGTAAAAGAGAGGCGGTAAAAACGTCAGCGATTTCCAAAACCGAGAGAGTATCTCGCGCAACAAAAGCAGATCTCGCGCTCTCGCGTCTCGAATCGTTTCAAAAGGGAGAAAGAAGAGACGATTTATATAAAAAGAGAGAGACCAGAGAAAGAAAGATTTGATCATTTTGTGATCGTTTGAATCCCGATTTTCGAGAGAGAGAGAACGAGAGAAATGATCATCTCTCTCTTTCTTTCCTCTCCTCAAAAGCGTATCATATATACCATAGTGTACCTTTAATTCTTTTCGTTTATATTCCGTTTATATTTTACGACGCGCTTTCGCTTTATTAAAGCGTTTCTTCTGCTCTCTCTCTCTCTCTCTGAGTGTGTTTCTACTACGTGTGAGGATTCGTGAAGCGCAGCAGAAAGAGAGAAAGAAAATTTGGACCGTCGTCCGTCGTGTCTGTCTGGCCCGTTTTTTCTTTATTTAGGGTTTTCAGACTTTTTTTTTCAGCGCAGAGAAAAAGAAAGAAAATTTTGCTCAAAACGACGACGCTTTCTTCGAGCGACGACTGACTCTGGAACGGAAAGCGCAAAAATGATGGCGATGACTCGAAGGGAAACTCTGTCGCTTCTCTCTCTCTGATGTGTTATATAGTAATACACACACACTGAAACGCTCGTAGTAGTAATACGAATACTACGACTACTACTACCACGAATAATAGGAGAGAAGGACGGAATTGATGACGACATGTAACGCGAAATTGCGCGTGACGACATCATCATCGTCGCAACGCGTTTTGTCGTCGTCGGAGAAACGACAGCTTTTCAGAAGAAGGACTTTCACGGAGAGGAGGAGGAGGAGGAGCAGTGATGATGATGATGATGATAACGGGCCTTTCTTTTTCGGGTTTGGGCGGCATCAAAAGTCTTTGTCGGTGTGTGCGTCTTCGTCTTCCTCTTATCCGCCGTCGTCCTCCTCTTCCAACGACGACGAAAGAGGAGAAAACGTAAGAACGAGCAAAAGCGCGGAAAAAGAGAACTTTGATGAGAGACGACGGTGGAGGAGTGGGAGTAGTGCGAGTAGCAGCGGAAGCGCAGCAAACGCCTCCTCCACGAAGAACAACAACGTTACGTCTTGGAGGTCTCCCTCTTCTGCGTCGTACGGGAAGAACCAACGAAGACCAACGTCGTCGACGGCTTCTTCCTCTTCTTCTTCTTCTGCTCCTTCTTCGACGATGTCGCAGTTTTCGAAAACGGCCACTCCGGCGGAAATATGCCAATCCGTTCTCTCTGAACTGGAAAAGAATCCGGATAAACCAGGTTTACGAGTGACCGTATTCAGCGCCGTGCAAGCGTTGGCCATCGATCGAGACTGCGTGTTGCACTGTTGCGCTTTGTTGAGGGAGTGTTTGAGCGGGAAGTACGGCGAAAACGCCGTGTCGATCGTTTCCCCGGCGACGATTGCGTTGCTCGTGCGCGTGGAGAGGGCGCGAACGAAAGCGCTGGGATATAGAAATAGAAGTTCGAGTCGCATGAGATACGTCGCGGCGGTGTTCAAGTTAGCCGAAGAGAAGTACAAAGCACGGAAAGGCGGAGAAAAGATGTTTTGTTCGTTGGAAAGTTATTGCGACGTGATTCAGATATTAGCCAAGTTTTGTTCAGAAGAGGACGAGCAAGGGTACTATGGCAGGTTGCAACGGCAGGCGCCGTATAGTTCTCTGAAAGCAGCGGCGGCGAGTAGTAGCGGTAGTAACAGTAGCAATAATAATAGTAAGAAGTTACTCGATCCAAAGTGTCTCGCGCTCGGACCGAGAGTAGAGCCGACGTTGGACACGGCGTTATATTTTTGGCGACGTCTTGAAACGCACCTCACGGAGGAGAAGAAAACGTTTCCGGCCGAGTTTGACAACAACGCGGTCGTCTCCGGCGTCCGAGCTTTCGTCTCCGCGAAGAAGCGGTCCGAGGCGGAACGGTTTTTATCGAAAGCCAATCCAAAGTTACTCTCGGCGTCTTGTTTCAACGTGTTGATTGAATCGTTTGGAGACGAAAAGAACGTCAAAGGTATTGAATCGACGCTGAAAATGATGCGGGGATTCAACGTCCCGGAAAACGAAGCCACGTTTGGAGCTTTAGTCACCGCGTTTGCCAAGTGCAATCGACTCGATAAAGCCGAAGAGTTTCTTGAACTCGCTGGGAGGAAGAAGTATGCCACTGCGAGGTCGAAACCAGGCGTGCGCGCGTACACGTCGTACATCCAACGTTTGTGTCTGGCGAGACGGGTCGACGAGGCGAGGAAAGTGTTGTTCGACGGCATGCTCAGAAGAGACAAAATTGACGTGAAACCAAACGTGCACACGTTTACGGCGTTCATCGACGGTCTCAACTACAGCGAATTCGAAACGCCGGGGAGCTTAAAAGAAGAAAAGAAGATCATTACCGAGATGTTTAAAGTGTTAGAAGTGATGCAAGCGGTGAACGTGAAACCGACGACGGCGACCTTTAACGCCATTCTCAAACGCGTCTCCGTCTTGTTCTCGTCCAATTCCTCCGTGAAGAATAAACGAGTGGACGACTACGCCAGAGTAGTCATCGACGAGGTCTTTAAGAAGATGGAAGAGGCAGAGTGCTCGCCAAATCTCATCACGTACAACACGTTAATAGACGCCTCAGTAGCTTCAGATCGACCGAACGATGCGTACGAATGGCTTTCGCGATTAGCGGAGTCGGGATTGAAACCAGATCAGTACACGTACGCGACGTTGTTGAAATTCTTCGCCTTGCGAAGAGACGCGAGCGGGACGAAATGGGTCCTGGCAGAAATCGATCGTTTGCGCGTGCGCGTAGACGTGAGAGTATACAACGCGGCGTTTAACGCCCTGGCAAAGAGTGGTGAGATTGATGAAACCGTTGATTTGATTCGCGAGTTGGAAAGTACGACGGGCGTTTCGCCAGACGCAGCGAGTTATTTGGTCATCATCGACGCCTACGCCGCGGATTCGAAATTCGAAGATGCGGTGAGAGTGTACGAAACGTTTTGTAGAGATGAGAGCGAGGAAAATGCGGCGAAAACGGACGCGCGCACGAGATCGCGCATGGTGAAGATACTTTGTGATTCTAAGAAGACCAATGCGTCGTTGTTTCGAGACGCGGACGGTTGGATCGAGCGTATCATCGAAGAAGATTCGGTTTCGGAAGACGAGAGAATACAACTTCGTCAAGCTACGGCACAGTACTTGACGACAAAATCGAGTAGCACCTCGGCGAACAGACAAAAGAAAATAATGTCGTCGTCGTTGTCGTCTACTTCTCAACAGCAAAAAACTCCGCGCGTTATCATTCGCGAAGCGGTTTTGCTTCCGAGAGACAACGTCGCCAACGTCGGTTCCCGAGACGAAGGCATGTACGCCATGTACTCGATGGAAAAAGAAGACGACAGCGATGAAATCAAACTCACGAAAACAAACGTGCCTTGCGATACGGATCAAACTTTCAAATGGGATCGAGGCGTTGAGATGTGGAAATTTTGGTTAGGCATTCCGAACCGGTACTATCGCGATGCGAATTCACCTTTTACCGACGAAGACGAAGAGAATCCTTTATCAGGATCAGGGAACGGGCCCGTCGAGGATTAGGAACCGAGAGCGCGTACAAGCAACTTGAATTTAATTATAGAGTTTTCGTTTAAAAGTGTGTGTGTATTATAAATTAGCGCGTCATGTACTGTATAAACTTTACAGCGTCTCTACTTCTACTTCTACTATAAAACTACGACGTGTTCGAACCGTTCGCCCCGTAGTTGTTCCCGCGAGTACCGACGAGTAACGACCCAGCGCCTGTTTGATTCGCTACCCTGGCCCTTGGCAGCCTCTGCTCTTCTTCTTCTTCTTCTCCAACGTCTTCCCTGTCTTCCTCTCCCGCCACCGTGGCTGCTTCTAACAACCCCATGGCGTGCGTCATGACGCTCTCAAAGATCTCCTCGTTCATTCCTTCGTGTTCTAAAACCGTCTCCATCCTATTCCTTCTCCTCGCGCGCCTCTCCTCCTCTACCTCCCTCGCCCTTCGCTCGCGCGCCCGCGTTTCCATCTCTCGCAGCCGACGGACAGATTCGCGCTCCAACTCCCGTCGACTCTGAGCGCGCGCGTCGTCGTCCTCCTCCTCG
>Ga0209090_10001254_pt1 | contig 16215 bp, 10 predicted proteins | sample ArcticOcean_MG_C_9_FD_187432 | JGI IMG/M metagenome (GOLD analysis project Ga0209090, IMG submission 187432) | Marine microbial communities from western Arctic Ocean - ArcticOcean_MG_CB2_152 (SPAdes) (version 2) | ecosystem: Environmental > Aquatic > Marine > Oceanic | place: Arctic Ocean... | reverse complement strand
ATGCGTTTTTTTTTCACAAAAAACAGGAGCTGCACATCCTCCTTTAGTAAATAACGACTCTTCAAACAGTAGTAGTAGTAAAAACAACTGATGTTGTCGATGTCGTCGAAGAAGCCTTCTCGGTGCTTAGTTACCGCTTTTACCGCGACTCGCAAAAAGGTGAAAAGATGCACCATCATCATCGCGCCGCCTCGTTGCGGTGGTGTTCCTGGTGCTGGTGGTCGTCGTCATCGTAATCATCATCATCGAGGAAAGAAGAATAATACCGTTAGTAGAACGAAAGCGACGAAAAGCGGAGAAGAAGAAGAACGTCGAGAAAACGAAGAGACTTTTAAAGAGAAGACGAGAACAAAACCACCGAGACACTTTGACGGAAGAAACTTTCGCATGAAACGAGAAGAAGTGGACGACTATAAACTCGTCACCGAGGAAGAGAAAACACGTTTACGAGAAAAAGTTATCAATCACTTGTGGCTCGCCCCGCTGACGAAAGGAGGCAACTTACCGTTTCGACGACTGTGTGCGACGTTCGAGGCAAAAGTCCTCGTGTCGGAGATGTCCTACGCGAGATTTTTAAATCGAGGGAACCCGGTGGAGAAAACGCATTTACGGCGACACGACTCGGAGGAGATTTTTGGTGCTCAAATCGCGACGAATATCATCGAAGAAGGCGTTCGGTCGGCGAGGATGGCGTACGAATTCAACGCGGATTTCGTGGATTTAAATTGCGGATGTCCAACTCACGAGGTCACGAAGAGAGGTTTAGGTGCGCGATTGTTGAGGAAACCGGCAAAGCTGGCGAAGTTGGTCGAAGGATTAGCAAACGGGTCGCCTTTACCGTTATCGGTGAAAATTAGACTCGGCGTAGAGGACGATAAACCGGCTTTGAAGTTAGCGGAGGAGATTGAAAACGCGGGTGCGAGCGTATTAATCGTTCACGGACGAACTAAAGATCAGCGATACACGAAAAGTGCAAATTGGAATTTGATTGGCGAGATTAAAAGCCGAAGTAAGATTCCAATTATAGGGAACGGAGACATTTTAACGTGGTACGAGGCGAGAGATAAAATGGCCCTGTCTGGAGTCGACGGCGCGATGACTGGGCGCGGCGCGCTCATAAAACCGTGGATATTTAAAGAGTTTTACACAAACACGTCGATTGAATTCACCGCGAAAGAAAGGATAGAGCTCGTGTATTTCAAATTGACGACGTTCATGAAGGAATATTTCGGCGCCGATGCGATTGGAAAGAAGAGATTTGATTTATTCATGCCTTGGCACATTGGTTTCTTCTGCAGATATCGCCCTCTCGACGAAGCCGTGTACAGAGAAAAGGCAAAATTGAACCCTTTGTTACAAACGCGATTAGATATAGCCTTAGAAAACGAAGGGAGGATTGAAGATTTAGAACCACTCGAACGTCTTTTACGGTGCGTATCCGAGGAAGCGCACGCGGACATCGCAGAGATTTTATTCCAAAGCGAAACGAGCGAGGATGCGATTGAAAAGTTGACGCGAGTTGCGGAGTCGTCGAAATTAGCCGAATACGAGTTGAGCGTTTCTTCTTCTTCTTCCTCCTCCTCGTCGGGAAGAGAGAGCAGCGGAGATGTGGACGATATGCGCGGATAGCATTCTTCTCCGCGTCTCACTCGCGGATGATTTTTTTATCAGCGTGTTTTCTTTGTTTGTAATCTAGAAATTCGCTACTACTGGTGCGCAAACAAAAGTACTTCTACTGGTATCTACACTATTTATTTAATTCTTTTGGTCGGCGGCGCTAAATTAACCGCGCAACCTCCCGGATATCCCATCCGTCGGGCGATTTCGTCCACTTTTTGCTGGTCAAATAGCGTTTTCCCGGCTTCTCCAGCCGAGAACGGTTGCGACATGTGTCGCATAAACGCTCGAGACACCGTCAACGCCATATCCGTGCTCAAATTCAAAAGTTCTTCGGTCATGTGATTGGATATCCACTTCGGTAACTTCGATCTTTTATCGTGCGAGTTATATCGCTTATCTGCAAAGACCATCAACCCGTAATCAGCCTTGGAACGAATGACTCGACCGATGCACTGCGACGCTTGTCGAATGGCATCAAAAGTGAGAAAATCTTGCTCTTTGATTTGCAACGTCTCTCGTAAATACTCCAATCTCGCTCGTAAAATTCGAGACAACGTGTATTGATACGGCACGCCATACATGACTACAGCGCGCCCGTAGTGTCGATCGAAATCGATACCTTCGGCAACTTTACCTCTCGCGACGGAGAGAAAAACGGCACCTCGACCGGCGTTACACGCTCTGCGGTAATTATCTAAAGCTAAGGTCGTTTCGACGACGTCTTGCGTCTCCATGAAAATCAACTTGTGTTGCATAATCTCTCGTAAAATCCCGGTATCGTGCCATTTGGAGATGATATTTTCCATGTACGAGTACGAGACGAAAAACGCGACGATACCGTCCGGGATACTTTGCGCTAATCCTACTAAAACTTTCCCGTAATTTTGAATGACGTTTGGATCTTCTCTCATGTCAAACTTGGAGGAGATGCGTTGTTGATCGGCGCCTCGAGTGATGACCATGGGACACAAACACTTCCGAGTTAACGTCATCATGAGTGATTTCATGACGTTCGGCCGAAACTTTAACAATCGAGGGTATAAATCAATCGGCGATAAAGTCCCGCTCGTAATGAATACGGATTGATACTTCTCGAAGACTGGTTTCACCGCTAAAGAAGCGTCTAAACACGCGAGCTGTAAAACTGGATCGGGAATGTGCGGATATCTCTCGTCGTACGGTTCCATTATGATGGTGAACCCTTGATCGTACGTACCGATTAAAGTTGCAAAATCAGCAACGCTAGACAACGCGCCGAACTCTTCCGTATCAACAATCTCTAAAGTTTTCAACAGCGACGTCAAACGATCGTAACAAAATTTCAACGTCTTCGCGTCGACGCCACCACCAGCCTCTGATTTCTGTATAAACATCCTCGGAGCGGTTTGCACGACTGATGGTGCGCGTAACTCGTGCCGTAAAAACTCGATAAATCGGCGCATTATGGCCACGAAATGTTCCGCTCGTCGAATGTTGCCCGGAATAACTTCTTGCACGACGTCCTCGGAAATGACTGGATTTGCCATTAAATCTTCACCTCTTTGCCTTGAAATTGCACCCTGGTTCGCTAACCCGGACACCAATCGCTCGTACTCATCCTGTAACCTTTTTCTATCCGTTTTCTTCACTTCTGTTATGCGCGTGTTTAACGTCGTGATGTTTCTCTGCGCCGCGTCCAACGTCTGCGAACGCAAGTTCACCGACAAAGCTTCTATGCAAACGTTATCGATATTATGCGCCTCGTCAAAAACGACAATCGCGTTATCCTCGAATTCTCTCGAAACCAACCCGGCAACTTTCGGGTCTAACAAGTATTGATAGTTATACACCACCACGTTCGCTCTCTGTAACGTTTGTCGAGCGAGAAAATACGGGCACCACCTCTTCTCCCGTCCAAACTCTTTCAAATCGTGCAACGTATACACGCCCTTCGGCACTTCCGCTTCTGCACCAAGCGCTTCTAAATCTTCGTAAAACTCGCACAGATTGCTCTTCCTAATCTTCTCGTTTTCTAAAACCGTTTTTGTTTTCGTTCCTTTTTGATCGCCTTCTTCGGCTTCCTCTTTCGCTTTATCGCGCACCCAACTGGCGGTTAAGTTTCTACACCTCGCGTCCACGCTCTCTCTCGATCCTTCCTCGGCAACTTTCGGATTCACGCACAGATTCTTCCTCGACGACAACCCCAGCGCTAAAATGTGCGTCTCTTCCTCTTTCCCTTTCTCCACGTGCTCCTCGCGATATTTCTGCAAAACTTTCAACTCCGCTAAAACTTTCTCCATCTCAGGCACCGTTCTCGTGCAGTAAATCAGTTTCCCGCACGAGTGTGGGTATTGCAACTGATAACTGGTAATCAACGAGAGTAACGTGATCGTTTTCCCAGTCCCGGTGGGCATTTCTAACGCCCCGTGACCTTTAGCGTCCAACGCGTGTTTCAGTTCGATCATGTATTCGTATTGTTCCTATTATTATTACGTTGAATCGATGAGATGATGACGAAGATGTGAGTTGCGAGTACATTGACGACGACGATGATGAAGATGATGCGTCGTCGTCGTCGTCGTCTGAATGGTGCGCGGTAGGAAAGAGAGAGAGAGAGAGAGAAGCAAAAGACGAAGAAAATGGTAACAATACGAGCGATAAAAAAAATCTACGGTTGTTTAAAACGTACCGGGTACAAGTACTCGTACGGGAAGTACACCGTCAATCCTTCCAAGTTGAAAATCATCTTCTTCCTCTTCTTTGTTGTGTGTTGTTGTCTTCTTCTTGGGTGTCAAAGAAGAAGTGACGAATGAAAAGAGGAACGATTGATGAAAAGATGAAAACGAAAAAAAAAAACTTTTCTCTCTCGCACATCATCATCACAAAAACACATTTACGCGAGACAGAATCATCTTCAGAAGACAGATAAAAAAAATCAAACGTAATGGCCCCAGCAGCAAAGAAAGGATCTAAGAAAGTCCAATCGTTCGTCGTCGATTGCACCCGACCGGTACGTGTTGATTCTTTCGCGCGCATCGTTTTCGCGTCGAAATCCGAGAGAGAGAAAGAGACGCATTTTTTTTTTGTCTTCTCTCAAGCCCTCCTCCTCCGTCGAAAGGAGGAGAAATTTACGCGCGCGAATCGGAAGATTTCGTATACTCTCGCTCTCGAACCGTTGCGAAACGTAAACTGACCGTTTCACTCTCTATTATCATTCTGTATATTACGTCTGTTCTGTTTCCACGCACTCACAACGCACAGGTTGACGATGCCATCATGGACATTGCTTCGTTCGAGCAGTTTCTCACGGAACGAATCAAAGTTGGCGGCAAAGCGGGTGCTTTAGGCGACGCCGTCTCGGTGTCCTCGGACAAGAACTCCGTCACCGTCTCCTCCGAATCCGCCATGAGCAAGAGATACGTGAAATACCTCACTAAGAAGTACTTGAAGAAGCACAACGTCAGAGACTGGTTGAGAGTGATTGCCTCGAACAAGGATAGAAACGTGTACGAGTTGAGATACTTCAACATCGCCGAAGGCGGTGACGAAGAAGAATAAGAACAACGGATTGCTTAAACGTATACAATAGGATAATAATTTAGTATATTTTGAACGTCTGGGGTGATTCTCTCTCTTAAAGCGAGATGATGAAACCATATAAACGTGTGCGTTCCGGGGGGGTCACTAGGATCTGAAACCGATTACTATTATACTTTAGCAGAGAAAAAAGAAGAAGTCAAAAAGCGTCTTCGTTGACGAATGTTTAATAAAATATTTACTTTTACACGATGATGATGACAACTTAATATACTAATCATATAACAGTAAGGTAATCACAAAAATAACGAAGAGAGTTACTCGGAGATAGATAACGATACCAACGAGTTTGAAACGTTCTTCGACAGCTCTTGCACTTTCTTATTCTTCAAGAAGACTTCGTTTACAATCGCCGCGCTGACGAGAACGATTCCAATCCAGACCGGGAAAAATTCCGGTTTCGACGTGAATACGAAACCGAAAATTTTATTCGCTACGACTCTTTTATAGAATATCTGGCCAATTGGTCCGTGTAAGATGTAAATAGGGAAGGAAATCGCCCCTAAATACGTCAACGGTTTCCAGGACAGAACGCTCGAGATTGAAAATTGGCTCGCCCGAGGACTGCTACTGACCGTTTCGCGGTGAATGTTCATGGTAAACCACGCAAACAGAGGAACGAAAATGCTCCTGGCAATTGCATCAGACATGGAAACGATCGAGTATCCTCTCCCGACGATCAAACCAATCATCAAGAGTAATGGAATAACCGGTTTCTGAAGAACAGAATCAAAGTTTACTTTCTCGACGCCGTCAATCATCACCAATCGAGCAGAAACCGCACCAATCAACACATCAATTGTCGAAAACAGCGGAGAAAACCGAACTGAATTCCAAAACATCCACGACGGGTGCGTTTTTGGCGGCATGGTGCCCTCAAAAAATGCAAAACCAGAGACGTCGTAGCAATACGCAAACTTCACCAAACACGTCAACAAAATCAACTTTACGAACAATCTTTGTAATCCCTTCCGTTTCAATTTCGCAATCGAAGGCAACGCGTACGGTAAAACCACAAACGCAAACGTCAACGCGCTGAGAAACCACGTCGGCGCGTTCCACAACTCCGCGTGCGACGGGAACCACGCCTGCGAGAGCGAAAAAGTCAAACCGGCGTGCAAGGCTGACTTCGCCCATCCGTTGTAAGTCACGTCAGCGATCAAAAACACTGGCATGAACAGAATTTGCGTCGCAAAATACAACGGGTAAAACCCCATGACTCTTTGAATGGTGTAGGCAACTTTTGTCGGTAAAAATCTCTTTTCCGTGTGTTCGTACTTGTTCAACTCTGACGCCGTGTACGCGGCGACGTACCCGGACAAGACGAAGAAAGCGCCGACGACGACGTTGACTTGCGATAACATTTTTAATAACAGAGGGTCTCTCGTCGCGCACGCGATGAAATGACCAATGGCGATGTATCCAATGAGAAAGAATCGCATGGAATCCATCGCAGGTAAACGCGGTTTACTTTCTGTTACTTTTTTTTGTGGTTCGTCCGATGATGCAGTTGCATTTGTTTTTGATGACATTCTTCCTCGGCGGCGATTTTGTTGTTGCATTGAAGAAGTACTCACATCAATACTCGTTGAATGTGTTGTTGTGTTAATAGTATGAATGTTGTTGTTGATGTTGTTGTTGTTGTTGGTAGTGGTGTGCAAAGCGGCGGCGGCAGGGACGAACGATGTTGAAAAGTTGTAACGCTTTTTACTCAACCTAACTGTATTATTATTGTTGAAGGAATTCGTTTTCGTTTTCAGCGATGAAGATGAAGACGTGGTTCTTCCCATCGTCGTTGTTGGCGTCGACGACGACATCATCATCGTTATCTTTATTTCTATGAGACTTTTCCCTTTGCGCGTGTGCGTGTGTTGTCACTAAAATAATTATCCAAAGAAGAAGGAGTTTTTTTTTGGAGGCGGATGAGAAAATGAAAATTGACCCTAAATGTTCGATTCACAGGATTTCTTTATTATTATATTTCCCAACCCTAACGCCTACGGGTCTTTAGCAAAGTGGATAATGCGTCCGACTTCTAATCGGAAGGTCGGGAGTTCGATCCTCCCAAGACTCATTTTTTTGCTTATTGATACATTCAGAACGAGACGTTTGAGAGAGAACGATGTGTATGTATGTGTTTCGATGTGAATCATGATTTCATGATTTCATGTTCTACGCGTGCAGCTATTAAGACCGCCATTGCTAATAACTCGCCCTACTAAATTATAAAGAACTCTCTAACACGTTGACGACTTCGTCTTCGATCGCGCTCAAATACTCGCAAATCTCGCTCTGTTTGCGAAATTCGTGCAACTCTTTGAGCTCTTTGATGGAAACTTTGGCGTCGTCTCCGCCTCTGACGAGCCTTCGCTTGTCGTCCGGTATGGACGCGAGAAAGTGTAAGAGCGCTTTACGGTTTCTCTTCTTGTTCTTACTAGCATCGTCATCGTCTGTGTCGTCATTGTCGTCCTCGTCCTCCTTCTTCCTCTCGTCATCTTTTTCCATGTTGTACAGCCTTAACTTTTCGCCCACGCGGTGGAAGAGAGAGGCGACCTTTATCTGCAAATCCAGAAAGCCGCGCAAACGAGTAAACTCTTCTTTGGAAGAAATACTCGTCGAGTAATAATATCGATTCACTTCTCCAAGTTTTCGCAAAGAAATCACCGGTATCGCGTACGCGTCTTCTAAAAACCGCAAAGATTGTTTGCACACCGGCTTCTCCGTGAAATCCCATCGGTGCAAGACGTCGCGCGGTATGATTCGAGTGTCTCCGGAGAAGCAGCTTCCGCATACGACGATTCGTAAATACGAACACACTCTCTGCTCCATTTTCGCCCTTTCTATTCGGTTGCCACATAAACACAAATACGTCGCGAGGGATGATGATGCTAATGTTGCTGTTGTTGTTGTTGCTATTCGTTTTGTGTTTGTGGTGGCATCTAAAAGTATCGTCTCAATCGAAAGGCCTCTTGGACGAGGCGGCGCTTCAGATAACAAGACGTTGGACATGTCATCGATTAACTCTTCGTCCACATCTGAAGGAGTCGTCGTTGTTGTTGTTGTTGTTGTTGTTGCTACTGCTGCTGTTGTAATCAACGTCGACGATATCGCGTTAAATGAATGCATCACCGCGTCTTTACCAATGTTTACGGTCGTTTTTCCTAAATATAAACTCGCGTTCGTCGTCACCGCGACGCCGGAAACGACCGTATCTCCCAGAAACTGTGCTCCCGTAGAGACGCCCCTCCCGATTGAAAAGATACCGTTGTGTATGCCATCGAACAGACCGGTTTTGGAAGATTTAATTGTTTGCGTCGTTTTATTAGTTTTATTAGCTCTCATCATCATATTTCTCTCGTCGTCGTCGTCGTCAATAATACCGTTATTATTATTATTAAGACATTCCTGTTGCTTCCCATCTTCCTTCTTCTTCTTCTTCTTCTCGTTAGTATTGTTTTCGAAGGACAAACAGACGACGTCTTCGTCAAACTCGTTCATATCTTCTTCTTCGATCAATCCTCCTCTTTGATCATCATCCATTATTGTTCTTTCTCGTCGCACGCCGTAGAATTCATCTAAAGCATCTATGATGTGCGTCGAAATCGTCTTATTCGTCTTCCCATGATGAGGAGGAGGAGGAGGAGGAGGAAACGACCACTCCGACGAGGAGTGTTGTTCTTTTTGGTTCATTTTTTTGACGAAAATAGAAAAGTTTTGTGTTTTTTGCATTTGTCGCATCAAAATACGAAAAACGTTCTTCGATTTTCTTTTTCATTCCACAAACAACACACCCCGGACAAAACTTTTAAAAATTCACTTCTTCTTCTCGGAGAGAGAGAGAGAGAGAGATACACGTGATGATGCATACGTAGTAGTAGTATTATATATTATTAAAAAGACGAAAAGCACCCTTTCCTCGATTCTTCTTTTTGAAAGAAAGCGATAATAGTAATGTCGTTCCCAGGCCGAGCGCAGGAGTTGTTTGGTAAAAATGATGCGAGTAAAAAAAATCAAACGAGAAGCCTTAATAACATGAACAACACAAAGAAGAATAAGCACAAGTTAGCCGCGCTCTTTTTGGTCGCCTTAACCTTGGAAAACACGGCATCCATGCTCGCCAGAAGGTACGCGGTTGGGATTTTACAGTTGGATTTTTCCAAGAACGTCGTCTTGTGTTTCAACGAGTTCCTCAAACTCTTGTTTTCGCTTTGCATGAAATATCGAAAAACGGACATCAAGAGTTTCGCGAGGCTGAAAACACACATTTTCGAGAGGGTGGTGAAAACGGCGACGCCAATGCTGGTACCAGCGTTCGTGTATTTAGTGGTGAATTTAATCTCTTATCCGTCGTTGCAACGCGTGGACGCGTCGGTGTTCACGGCGATATCAAATTTGAAGGTATTAGCGACGGCGATATTCGCGCAGATTTTGCTCAATTCGAGAATATCAAACCGAGTGTGGAGAACGTTGACGCAGTTAGTCTTAGGCGTGACTTTAATTTCCTGGGAATCGTCGCCGAACAATCCGGTCATTCACAAGCGCGTTCATCAAAATTGGTACGAACACATCAGCGATATGTTTGATTTATCCTACGCTTTCGGTGTATTTTTAGCGCTCGTACAAACGATGTTGAGCGGGTTCGGGTCGGTGTATTTCGAGAAAGTGTTGAAGAAAAGGACAAAAGAAGACGAGGAAGAGAATCCTGGTAAGAAATTAGACGTTGAGTCACCGTCGTCGGCGTCTTTGGCGAAGTCATCATCGCCGTTTTCTTCTTCGACGGAACTCGACGTTTGGGATAGAAACATTCAGCTGGCGTTGTGTTCAATTCTGATATACATGCCGATATCAATCTACGAGACGAAAGGAAACCTCTTCCAAGGATGGACCTTTCTCGTTATAGTCATAGCAGCGTTGCACGCTCTTGGTGGCATATTAGTCGCACTGTCTGTTTTATATTCCTCCTCGGTAACGAAGACGGTCGCGGTGTGCGCGGCGTTGGTATTAACGACAGTTTTTGGTCACATTTTGTTCTTCGAACCGTTGAACGGTCCGATATTGCTGGGGTGTGCGATGGTCATCATTTCTGTGTGGGCATACAAAGACGACGCGTATGTGGAAGCAAAGCTTAGAAGCGCAGGATTCGTAGTGTAATTTATTTTAGTTTAGTATGCATTATAAACATCTTTTTCTTTTTCTTTTAAATACATTTACTTATATATACACCAGGTACCTTCTTTTCTTAACCGGTGTTTTGCAAGCCACTCGCGATACCTTTGATAGTGATGATGAGCGTATCGTTCACCGCCGATTTGAATGCGTTTGCACTCGGATGCAGCTTCATCATATCTTGCGCCCACGGCAACGATGGATCGTACTTCAACTCGTCGAAAGAACTGTCGTTGCTGGCTTCCATCTCTTCGATTTCACGCTGTTTCTTCAAGTAAGCGCTTTGAATCACATTCAAAGGCGTGATGTAGATCGAACGCATTTGTAACTTATTCTTCAACTGCTGATGTTGCGCCGGACACTGTTGGCCGTCGACTTCAATCTTCGACTCTGGGTTCACCAACAACTCTCTTCGGTCCGCAATTTCCAAAACGTGGTCGATGGTCGTCATCAACTCGTTCCTCAACTCTTTGCCTAACCCATTTCTCAAGCGTTCATCTACCAACGTCTTCTCGTAATACTCGACGACGTTCAAATCAGCTTTGGCTAAAACCATCTCGACTAAATCCATCGTCACTTTAAAAAATGGCCATTTCTTGTGCATTTCTCTCAGTGTGCTCAGTTCGCCTTCCTGCGCTTTGATCTCAGCGAATGCGGCAGACATACCCAACCAAACTGGAAGTTGAAAGCGGCTTTGCGTCCAGGCAAAGATCCAAGGAATCGCTCGCAAGGCCGTAACGCCAGCGTTCGGTTTCCGCTTACTCGGACGCGAACCGATGTTCAAACTTCCCAATTCTGTGCTCGGCGTGCTTTGCGCGAAGTATGGAACGAAATCAGGGTTTTCAAACACAACCGATCGGTACCTTTTGCACGAAGCTTCGCTCATTTTTTTCATCACGACTCTCCATTCTGGTTTTGGACCTTCCGGCGGTTTCAAAGTGTGTTCGAGAACCGCGGCGGTGTATAAATCCAAAGTGTGAAAGCAGTTTTCTCTCTCCCCGAAATCTTGTTCAATAACTTCGCCTTGAATGGTAACGCGAATAGATCCATTCACCGTTCCTCCTGGTTGCGACATGATAGCAATGTGCGCCGGACCACCGCCTCTGCCAACTGTACCGCCTCTGCCGTGAAACAAGGTCAAGTGCACGCCAAATTCCTTGGCAACCTCACCCGCTTTCTCTTGACCTTCATACAAACCCCACGCCGCGGCAAGACGTCCAGCATCTTTACCAGAATCCGAATACCCAATCATAACTTCTTGTTCGTTATTTCTTAACGTTTTCATGTAGCACTCGACGGAGAAGAGTTGTCTCAAAACTCTCGGCGCATCGTTCAAATCGTCCAAACGTTCAAACAAAGGCGCGACTCTCAGCGACGTTTCTAAAGTTCCGCCACACTCTCTTTGTAACAAAACCACCGCCAAAACGTCCGAAGCACTCGTCGCCATGGAAATGACATACGTTCCTAAACTCCCTGGAACCTTCTTTTGAATGTGCGCAACCATTTTGAACGTGTCGAGAACCTCGCGAACTTCGTCGGAACACTCCAACTGGTGCGGGATCAACGGACGTTTACCTTCAATTTCGCTCTTCAAAAACTCAATTTTCTTCTCTTCGCTCCATTCCTTGTACGAACCCATGCCCAAGTGCGTGGTGATTGCATCCACGGCGTCAGCGTGACGATCGGATTCTTGTCGGATATCGAGCTTGACGAGATTCAGACCGAAGCATTGCACTTGACGAATAACGTCGAGCAAATAGCCATTGGCGACTTGTTCGTCGCCGCATTCCATCAAAGATTCGTAGCAATGCATCAACGGGCCAGATAAATCTTCTTTACAGCGAATGAAACGATCGGAACCATCGTCCAAATCCAACTCGATGGACGGATCAGCGACAACTTTTTGTAATTGTTCCATCGTCTCGTACAATTTGTCTCTTAACTCGCCCAAGAGAACTCTGTACGGTTCGTTTTCCGGAATGGTTTTCCAAAAGTCCGTGTAGTTACGTCCTCTGCGGATTTCAAACACGACCGAGTCTTCTTCGTGTGGTCTGTTGGCGACTATATCGTCGACAACTTTTCGAAAAGATGCCGAGCACCGCCACATGGCAAGATCGAATATGAGTTGTTCGATAGCTTTGAAATATAACGTCGTCGCTTGTAACCTGGCGAGGTAGACGGAATCTCTCGTGCACGTGGCCGTCACATACGGGTTTCCGTCGCGATCGCCACCCATCCAAGAGCCAAACGTAATGATCGAGCGTTCCAAAGGAAGTCTATTCAAACCGTGGTTCAATAACGAAGTATCCACCCGTCTCATAAACCGCGGCACCCCGGCAAAGATTGTATTCGTAAAATACGTCAAACCTCTTCGCATCTCATCCTGCGGCGTCGGCGGCGAACGGCGAATTTCGTCCGTCCTCCATGCCGAATGAATGCAGCACCGAATGGACTCCAAAATCTCTTCGCGTTCAAATCGTGAGAGACGAAAACGTTGCAAATTGATCAAATTATTACGGATCTTGCCGTAGTTCTTCAACAAAGATTGTCTCAGCGCTTGCGTCGGGTGTGCAGTTAACACCAAATCGACGTGTTGGTTACATAACGCGTCGTAAATCGCGTTCGGATCCATGCCGCTGGCCACCATACCTTTAATCGCGCCGTTGGTCGTCTTTGCCGGACCTCTCGGAATATCGTCCAATCGCGCGTGTCTCTCCTCCATACTCGTCGCTACGTGTTCAGAGATGTTGTGCAAGTTTAACAAGTTCGAATACGCCGAGGACAACATCAACGTTTCGTCCAACTTCAACGCGTCCAAGGTGTTTTTCAACTTGTCAAAGTCCTCGGAGGAGTGTGACTCGCTAAATGTTTCCGAAATCTTATACACGTCCATTATTTTATTCAACATTTCCTCCCCGGCGGTTTCCTTCACTATGGAAAAGAACATTTCTCTCATGAGCTCGTCAGATTCCGCGACAGCTTCCGCGGTATCGAACGTATTCGTTTCCCCAGTCCCAGACAAATAACTCGATTCGTTGATGAGTTTGGACATGAACTTCCCAGTCTCCGTGTTGATCATGGATTGAGAGAGTCTCCGACCGTGCGGAGGCTTGCTCCCGTTCGGCGGCGCGTTCTCGTCGGTGTTCTTGTTATTGCCGCCGAATAAACCCATGATTGATTCGTCTACTCTCTCCTTCTCGCGCGTCTTTCAAGTCCGTCTTACTAAAAAATTCCCCGCTTTAATATTCCGTAAAGAAGGAACAGTTGGTATATTTAATTTTTTCTAATAAGAGTGTTGTGGTGCGTAGAAAAAGAGATCTCAATCCGATCTCTTTTAGTTCTCTCTCTCGTTCTCTAGATCGATGATGATCCGCACTTTTCTCTCGCGCCTTTGTCTTCTTTGTCTTCTTTTCCTTTCCGAAAGAAGAGCGGAGGAGGAGGGGGAGAACGAACGCTTTTTTTTTGACGCGATGATGAGATCGCTTTTTCGAAAATTCTCCTCGCGAACGATATTTTTCCCCCTCAAAAACCTTCCTTCAAAACTCCTCACAACTACTCTTTCTTGTTGTGGAAACTTTGGAAGAAGGAATAGATAATGCTCGCTTCAACATCATCAACAACAACAACATCTATTATTGCACAACATCATCGAGATCAACAGAGGACGACGACGACGCGAGTGGGAGGAAAAGGCTTACAACACACATACTATCATCAAATATCGAAGAGGAGAGGCGCTGGTATCGCGGCGGTCGTTTCGTATTCTTCATCCTCATCATCTTCATCATCATTAGCAAAAGTTGTTGGCGGCTTCCGTAACAAAACAAATTCTTCTTCTTCTTCTTCTTTGTTCACCACTGATAATACGAAGCGAGGAGGACGAGAAACGATGACGACTGATGCTACAAGTGGTGACGGTGGTGCCCCTGGGGGAGAGCCTAAGAAGTTATGGGGTGGAGCGTTCAGCGAAAAGATCGATCCGCTCATGGAAAAGTTCAACGAAAGTTTATCCTTTGACCGACGAATGGCGTTGGAAGATATCGAAGGGTCCATCGGATACGCCTCTGCGTTAGCCCGGACTTGGATCATCACCGAAGAAGAGAGAAACGAAATCCACAAAGGTTTAAAGAAAGTCTTGGTGGAGTGGCAGAGCGATGCATTTGTCGTGAAGGAAGGCGACGAGGACATCCACACCGCCAACGAACGACGGTTGTGCGAGGTCATCGACTCAAACATTGGAGGGAAGTTACACACGGGTAGGTCGAGGAACGACCAAGTTGCCACGGACACGAGAATGTGGCTGAGAAAAGAGTTGACGGTGTTGAGAAAGTATTTGAGAACTTTAATTGAAGTTGCGATCGACAGAGCGGAAAAAGAAGTAGATCACGTGATGCCGGGATTTACGCACTTACAGTCGGCGCAGACGGTCCGATTTTCGCACTGGTTATTGTCGCACGCCGCAGCGTGGCAAAGAGACGACATGCGTTTGAAAGATTTGATGCCGAGAGTTAATACGATGCCGCTGGGAAGTGGTGCATTAGCTGGGAATCCATTTGGTGTCGATCGACAGCTGTTGGCGAAAGATTTGAACTTTGAACGCGTCTGTCCAAACTCCATGGACGCAGTTTCCGATCGCGATTTCGTCATCGAAACTATGTTTTGGGCGAGCATGACACTCATGCACATCTCGAGATGGTCGGAAGATTTGATCGTGTACTCTTCCCAACAGTTTGGCATGATGCAGATGTCTGACGCGTACTCAACCGGAAGTTCCCTCATGCCGCAAAAGAAAAACCCAGACGCGTTGGAATTGTTGAGAGGGAAAGCCGGGAGACAAATCGGAACGCTGACGGGTTTACTGTGCATCTTAAAAGGCACGCCGACTACGTATAACAAAGATTTCCAGGAAGGTTGGTTGGGGATGTTTGAAACCGTGGACACGATGTCCGATTGCTTACAAATAACCGCCGGATGTTTAGCGACGATGAAGTTGAACCCGGAGAAGATGAAATCGTCTCTCGTCGCGGAAATGTTGGCCACGGATTTAGCTGAATATTTAGTGAGAAAAGGCATGCCGTTTCGCGAAACGCACCACATTTCTGGCGCGGCGGTGAAATTAGCCGTCGATAAAAAAGTCCCGTTAGACCAACTCACCGTGGACGATTTGAAATCCATTTGTGACAAGTTTGAAGATGACGTCGCGGAAATTTGGTCGTACGAAAAGTCCGCGGAGAGCAGAGACACGGAAGGCGGGACCAGTCGCAGGTCAGTTCTCGAACAGTGCGCAAAGTTAAGAGCGTACTTGAAAGAAACCGAGTAGTCATGAACGGCGCCGATGACGACGATGACGAAAGAGAAACGATGGCATCAAACGAAAATACACTCATTAGATGTTTTTGACTCATTAATACACTTACCATCATAAGGTACTGTGCCGTTCCCGCCGTATATCAAAAGTTACCACATATTCAACTTCGTCAGAAAAACGGACAAGCGACTCGTACTTAATTTTTAATCACCCCATGTTCCTCTCGCCCCTCTTCCTCTTCCTCCTTTTCCTCCTTCCAGTGGCTTTGATAGTACACCCAGCAGTGACGACGACGACGAGCATTGTCGTCGTCGAGGCATCATCGTCCTTCGACGACGCCGTGAACACGCGCTTACACGACTTGAGAAAGAGAAACCAAGCTTTGAAAGATTCTCTTCGGAGGAAATTGGAGGAAACGTCCACGAAATTGGATGTGGAAGACGCGTTTATCGTCGCTTTGAACAACGCGCACGAAGACGAATCGCTGATAACGAGCGAACGATTAAAAAAGAAAACGAAAGGGAAAGAGTTGGAATTTATCACCG
>Ga0209090_10001250_pt1 | contig 16245 bp, 18 predicted proteins | sample ArcticOcean_MG_C_9_FD_187432 | JGI IMG/M metagenome (GOLD analysis project Ga0209090, IMG submission 187432) | Marine microbial communities from western Arctic Ocean - ArcticOcean_MG_CB2_152 (SPAdes) (version 2) | ecosystem: Environmental > Aquatic > Marine > Oceanic | place: Arctic Ocean... | reverse complement strand
TCAAAGTATGCGTTCATAGAACACGTGGGCGATGCAGGATTTGAACCTGCGACATCCTGCGTGTAAGGCAGGCGCTCTGACCAGCTGAGCTAATCGCCCCAAAAGTGAGTGAAATTAAATTCTTAGATTAAATAATCCAACAAATTACTTTTTAAGATCTGGGATAGCCACATCGATGACATCCATTACTTCTTTTGCGAAGTGAAATTTTAAATCTTTTTTGATATGTTCCGGAATCTCTTCTAAGTCACGCTTATTTGCAAAAGGAAGTATAATTGTTCTAATACCTGCACGATGAGCAGCTGTTACTTTTTCTTTAACACCGCCAATAGCCAGGACATTTCCTCTTAACGTAATTTCTCCAGTCATAGAAAGTTTGCTCTTTACTGGCTTATCTGTTAATAAAGATACCAATGAAGTAAACATTCCTACACCCGCTGAAGGACCATCTTTTGGAATAGCTCCAGCTGGACAATGAACATGGATGTCCATTTTTTCTGCAAAATCTTCTTTTAATCCTAAAATATCTGTATGTGATTTGACATATGTAAATGCGGCGGCAGCAGACTCTTTCATAACATCACCCAATTGACCGGTCAAGGTAAGTAAGCCTTTTCCTCTCATCTTGCTTGATTCTACGAATAAAATGTCTCCACCTGCGGCAGTCCATGCCATCCCTGTCACTACACCTGGTTTAGTAGTACGTTCTGCTAAATCAGATTGAAACCTAGGAATCCCTAAGTAGTCATTAACAGTTTTCTTAGCGATAGTTACTGTTTTTACTTTTTTATTTACTACGTCTACCGCAATTTTTCTAAGCACATTAGCAATTTCTCTTTCTAAGCTTCTTACTCCAGACTCTCGTGTATAAGAACGGATAACTTCCTTAATACCAGCTTCATTAAACTTCACTTGCTTCGGAGTTAATCCATTTTCTGTAATTTGTTTCGGAATTAAATGCTTTTCAGCAATCTTAACTTTTTCATCATCAATATATCCTCTGAAATCTAACATTTCCATACGATCATATAGTGCATGAGGGATGTTATCAGCATAATTCGCTGTAGAAATAAACATGACTTTACTTAAATCAAAATCTACTTCTAAATAATGATCGCTAAATGCATGATTTTGTTCTGGATCTAAAACTTCAAGCATTGCTGAAGAAGGATCGCCTCTAAAATCTGAACCTAGCTTATCAATTTCATCTAACATAAAGACAGGATTATTGGTTTTAGCTTTTTTTAATGACTGGATGATTCTTCCAGGCAATGCTCCAATATAAGTACGTCTATGTCCTCTAATCTCTGCTTCATCTCTTACGCCACCCAATGAAATACGAACAAATTCTCTTCCCATTGATTTAGCGATAGACTTCCCTAGAGAAGTTTTACCAACCCCTGGAGGGCCTGTGAAACAAAGGATAGGTCCTCTAACTGTGTCATTTTTGGTCACTTTCTTTTTCAGAGACCTTACTGCTAGATATTCCAGAACACGTTCTTTAACTTTTTCCAGACCGTAGTGATCTTCGTTAAGCGTTTTACTGGCTTTTTTAATATTTAAATTATCTTTACTAGATTTACTCCATGGCAAATCTGTCAACCACTCTAAGTAAGTTCTTGCGACAGAATACTCAGGTGATTGTGGTGAAATTCTTCCAAGACGATCTAATTCTTTATGTGCTACCTTGGTAGCTTCTTCGCTCATCTTCACATCATCAATTTTTTTCGCCAACTCATCTAATTCTACAGTTTGATTATCTTCACCTAATTCTTTCTGAATGGTTTTCATCTGCTCTCTTAGATAATACTCTCTTTGGGTCTTAGAAATTTCATCTTGAACTTCTGTTTGAATTTCTTCTCCCAGCTTAATACGTTGTATTTCTTTTTGTAATAGATTAATTGCAATTTCAACACGTTTTCTGATATCTAATTCTTCTAACACTTCTTGTTTTTCTGAATTTGATACAGATAAAAGAGATGTTGCTCTATCAGCAAGCCTAGAAGGGCGATCAATATTTGATAACATCCCTGCATGCTCTTCGTTTAGATTTGGAGAAATTTTTATTAACTCAGTAAATGAATTTTTTAAACTTTTAGCTAAGGCTTCAACTTGGACATCTGGAGTAGTAATTGGTTCTGAAATTCTTTCTACGTCAGCAATAAAATAGTGATCACCTTGTTCATATTTTAGAATCTTTACCCTGTCTACTCCTTGTACAATAGCAGACTTACTATTGTCTGGCATATCAAAAGTCTTTAATACTAATGCCAATGTACCATAAGAGTATAAATCTTGCTCTTTTGGATCTTCCACTGAACCATCTTGCTGTGCAACTACTACCAAGTATTTATTCTCGGGATCTAAGTCTTCAATCAGCTTTAATGACTTTTTTCTTCCTACATAAATAGGAATAACCTGTTGAGGGAATAATACCGTATTCTTTAACGGCATTACTGGATATTGTTTTTCTATTTTGTCCATATTTTTTTTCCTACTAGTATTGATGCAAAAAGTATGCCTTATATCAAATATAACCTAAAACTATAAAAATTCATCAAAAATATGCCAAAATGGCAATAAAGTCTGCTAATTTAGTTCAATTGAATATAAAAACTCTTCAAAAGACACAGAACTTCCTTTTATTAACTCATCATTTCCTACTGCTTTTAGAAAATATAAGCTATTAGGAAATTCTACAACTCCTCCTAAGAGGCCATAATTAGATTGAACAACTTCTGGCGCTGTATTGTTCCCCATTCTAGGAACTTCATAAGTACCATACATTTCAATTGATGTAACATACTTATTATCTAAACTATCTCTTTTAATCACAATGTTATCTGCATTAAATGATTGATCTTTTTTGAATTGACCAATCCAACGATCTATATTTTGATCTGCTGTTCCTTGAATATTATTAAATACGACTAAAGAAAAATCTTCATTATTCTCTAAATTTATTTCTAACAAACGAAATTGCTTATCTGAACTTGATGCAATCCATCCGTCCGGCAATTTATAGGAGATATTTTTTACCAAATCTCTTCCCTTAAATTGATTAGTACCATTAATTGAAATATGAGATATAAAAAAACATGTACCAATAATCGCTATGTATAATATAAATCTATTCATTGTTACTAAATATAGTGCGAGCTTGCTCATCTGCACGATAAGAACTCCTCACTAATGGACCAGACTCCACTATTTTAAAACCAATTGATTTACCAAAAACTTTATATTCTTCAAATTTTTCTTTTGAAATATATTTTTCTACTTTCAAATGCTTCTTTGTTGGTTGCAAGTATTGACCAATAGTAAAAATCTGCACCCCTAGATCTACAATTTGTATCATAGTATCTTTTACTTCTTGCTCAGTTTCTCCTAAGCCAACCATAATGCCTGTTTTGGTGCGTAATCCATACCTTATTGACTCTTTAAGCACATCTAGCGAGCGTTGCCAGTTTGCTTGAGCTCTTACTCGCTTGCTAACTCTTTCTACGCATTCAACGTTATGACTAAATATATCTGGTTTTGAATCAAATACCGTTTTTAACGCTTTTTTATCTCCCTTGAAATCTGGAGTTAATACTTCTATGGTACATTTTGGATTTAATTTTCTAGTAGTGTTAATTGTTTGTGCCCATATAGTAGAACCATAATCATTTTTTAAATCATCTCGATCTACTGATGTGATAACAACATGTCGTAATTGCATTTTTTGTACCGCTTGTGCTACACGATACGGTTCAAGAGGATCATCCCAAGTAGGTTTTCCTGTCTTGATAGAACAAAAACCGCATCCGCGAGTACAGGTATCTCCTAATATCATTAAAGTAGCTGTCTTTCGGCTCCAACATTCATAAATATTTGGACATCTTGCTTCAGCGCAAACAGTATTAAGATAGCTTTTTTGCACTATTTTTTTAACTGACTTATAATTTTCATCAGTTGTAATATTAATTTTTGGCTTATGTAGTCCTGCTCGAATCATTATGCTCTAAATAGTTGATTAAAATGTTTTATAATTGAATGTTTAATATCATTCATAAAAAAATTTGTTCCAAGTTCTTTCTCCATGGATGTCATTAAAACATCATCAATTCCACAAGAAATAATATTAGAAAAATAATTCATATCAGTATTTACATTTAAAGAAAATCCATGCGTAGTAACTCCGTGAGATACATGGATACCAATACTACCAATCTTTTTATTCTGAATCCATACTCCAGGTTTATTCTCTTTTGTATGCGCATTAATAGAATAGTCATCGAGCGTGGCAATAAGCAATGCTTCAATATTTTTTACATAAGACTTAACTCCCATTCCTGTTTTTCTTAGATCTATTATTGGATAGCCAACTAGTTGTCCAGGGCCATGATATGTTACATCTCCCCCACGATCTGTCTGAATAATTTCACAATCATCTTTTAAGATATTTTCAGGATTAGCATTCTTTCCAAGAGTATAGATATGATCATGCTCAACTAAAAATAAGGTATTTTTTCCTTTATTTTGAATTAATTGCTCTCTTGTAAGCTCTTGCTTAGATAGGGTGGTACTATAGTTAGATACCCCTAAATCTTTGACAGTTACCTCCATTTATTTTAACTGCAATAATGTTTCGAATATTGCTTCAGAAAAAGTAGGGTGAGGATGTACTGAATTAAATATGCTATCAATTGTTAAGTTGTTTGATTTGATAATACTAAATTCTGAAATCATTTCTGTAGCATTAGAGCCAACAATATGTGCACCTAAAATATGCCCTTTTGTGCCAACCAATATTTTTATAAATCCATCAGTAGCTCCAACAGCCACTGCCTTTCCATTAGCAATAAAAAATGATTTAGCGACTTTAAAATCTGTACCATTATCTACTAGTTGTTGTTCTGTAGATCCAATCGATGCGACTTCTGGCTTTGAATAAGTACAAGCAGGAATACTCTGGTAATCAATCTCTTTTGGATTCAATCCACAAAGATGTTCTGCTGCATAAAGACCTTCTGCGGCAGAGACATGAGCAAGCCATGGTGCACCAATTACATCTCCTACTGCATAGATATTATCAATATTTGTTTTTCCATTTTTATCTACAATAATATGACTACTATCAGAAAATTCAATTCCCAACTCTTCTAATCCCATTCCTTTGGAATTTCCTTCTACTCCAACTGAAATTAAGATTTTTTCATCATCAATTTTATTTGCTAGCGTATTAGTTAATACATTAATTTTTTTCTTTTTAAAGGTTTTTTCAACCCATTGAGAAACTTCTTTATCTTCATGTGGGAGAATAGTCTCTTCTGCTTCAAGAAGCGTAACCTGTGTCCCAAAACTATTAAAAAAATATGCAAACTCTACTCCAATAGCACCTGCTCCAATAATTGTCATTGATTTGGGAATAGATTTCATCTGAAAGATATCTTTTGCATATATAATTTTATTATGATCTGCATCTAAGTTATTTAGTGTCTTTGGCTTAGACCCTGTTGCGATAATAAATGTTTCTGCAGTAATAGCTATATCATTAATCATCATAGTATTCTTATCAGTAAATGTTCCAAAGCCTGCATGAAAATCTATATTATGTTTTTTTACTTGATGATGTAGTCCTCGCGATAAACGCTCTCTTGCTTTCACGCTTTTATTGATAATAAAATCAAAGTCTACTGTAATATCTTTTACAGAAATACCGTATGATTCAGATGTATTGATTAAATCCATTGCTTCCGCATTTTTTAACAATGATTTAGTTGGAATGCACCCCCAATTAAGACAAACGCCTCCTAAGTTATTATCATCTACAATGGCAACCTTCTTTCCTAATTCAGCAGCACGAAATGCAGCATTATAGCCTCCAGGACCTCCACCTAAAATAACTAAGTCATAATTATTCAACAATTTCTCTCTTATGTTTATACGTTATTTGTTTGTACTAAATTTAAAAATTCATTTCTTGTAGTATCTTTTTCTTTAAAAGATCCTAACATTGCACTTGTTGTTGCAACACTATTTTGTTTTTGAACTCCACGCATTAACATACAAAAATGTTTACCCTCCATTACAACTGCTACTCCTTTGGGTTGTAAAATATCTTGAATAGTATTTGCAATCTGGTTGGTAAGACGTTCTTGTACTTGCAATCTTTTAGAATAATGATCAATAATTCGTGGAATCTTTGAAAGACCAATAATCTTTCCATTCGGAATATATGCAACATGCGCTTTTCCATAAAATGGAATAAGATGATGTTCACAAAGACTGTAAAATTCTATATTTTTTACAATGACCATATCTTTTGCAGCTTCATTAAAGATCGCATCATTAATTAAAGTATTAAGATCTTCTTTATATCCTTGTGATAGAAAATTCCCACGATTTTGCGACTCTTTGTGGTGTTTTTAACAATCCTTCTCTAGTTGGATCTTCTCCAATAGATTTTAATAGTTGTTCAGTAATTTTTTCTAAATGCTTTTTATCTTTTTCTTCCATTAATGCTCCTCTAAATAACTTGTAGGTTGAATCTTATCTTTTAATGCCCATAAACAAAAATAAATGATTGGGGTATCAAATAGTGCAACTAATACTTTAAATATCCATCCCATCATCCATAAACTATAAAAACGTTCCCATTCAATAACACCAGCTGAACAAAGAATAATTAAAATTACTGATGTATCTACTAATTGAGAAAACATAGTAGATGCATTATTTCTAAGCCATAAATATTTTCCTTTGGTAAGGCGTTTCCAAAAATGAAATATTCTAACATCTATTAATTGTGCAGTTAAATATGCTACCATAGATGCAAAAAATGCAGGGCCTGTTAATCCAAAGACTTTTGTAAATGTCTCATTATCTATTGGAGACCATGTTGCAGCAGTAGCATTTATGGAAATCATAATAAGCAATGTTGTAAAAATACTCGCAAAAAATCCAGATACAACTACCTGGTTTGCTCGTTTTTGTCCATATAATTCAGAAATTAAATCTGTTACTAAGAATGTTACAGGATATGCAATAATTCCTACAGATAATTCAAAGTTCATTCCAAGAAAATTCCAAGTAAAAAACTTTTGAAAAATAAGATTGCATGCAACAAGCGATGCAATAAAAATTCCTGTTAATATTAAATAAAATCTTTCTTGAAAATCATTCACCATTACCCCCATAATAGTCTGTATAAATTGTTGGTGTTTCTACTATACGTACATGATGCAAAGAACACCCTTGTAAATATTTAGAAATAGTATCCCAGATGAAAACGACTAGATTCTCTGTTGAAGGCTGCTTTCCTTCAAACCATGGAATATCTTTTTCAAATTGAGAATGATCTAATACTGATATAACATGCTTCTTTACAATTGCCTTTAAATGACCTAGATCTACTAAGAATCCTGTATCTGGATCTACATCTCCAGTAACAGTGACATGTAATGCATAGTTATGCCCATGAACCCTGGCATCTTTTCCAAATACTTCTAAGTTTTTTTTATCAGACCATTTAGCATTTCCATACTGATGTGCTGCTGCAAAAGTAAATACTTTTGTTAGGTATATATTATTTTTCTTTCTCATTTGAATAGATAATTTATCTAAATAAAGATCTTCTTCCAACTACTGAAGTAATTGGACATTTTTCTGGATTAAAATTTTTAGCAGGACAATAATCTCTACCATAAAATATAATTTGAAGATGGAGTTTGCTCCATCTATTTTCGGGAAATAATCTTTTAGCATCTTTTTCTGTTTCTTTTACGCTACGACCTGAAGATAACCCCCATCTATACATTAATCGATGTACATGAGTATCAACAGCAAATGCAGGGACATCGAATGCTTGAGACATCACAACAGAAGCTGTTTTATGTCCCACGCCCGGAAAAGACTCTAATGCTGAAAAATCTTTAGGAACTTTTCCATCATATTTATCAACTAATATTTGAGATAGTCCTAAAATTGCTTTTGATTTAGCTGGACCCAACCCACAAGGCCTAATAATACTATAAATAGTATCATAATCTAATGTTATCATTTTTTGTGGCGTATTCGCTTTCGCAAAAAGAGTTGGAGTTACTTTATTTACAGACTTATCTGTCGTATTTGCTGATAATAAGACTGCAATTAATAAAGTGTAGTTATTTGAATGTTTTAGAGGCGCTGAAACCTCGGGATAAATTTTATCAAGCTGATTTATAATAAAAAGAACTTTATTTTTTTTAAGCATCAATGCTTATAGCTTATTTAAAGCCTCAAAAGTTAAAGATTTTGGTCGCGTTAATGGAAGCCCCATTGCACGCCCTAACACCATCTGAGATACAATACCTAACGATCTAGACATACTGAAGAGTACCGTATAAAATTCAAATTCTTTTAATCCATAGTAATGTAACAATGATCCAGAAGCGGCATCAACATTTGGCCATGGGTTCTTAGCTTTTCCATGCTCTTTTAATACGTCCGGAATAATATTAAATAATTTAGTTACTACATCAAATACTTCACTGTCGTTAATATTTTCTTTACCAAAACTCATGAATGCGGTAAATCTTGGATCAGGACATCGCAATACAGCATGACCATATCCAGGAATTACTTTGCCTGAGTTTAATCGTTCCCAAGCGAATGCTTTTAAATCTTTATCGCTTGGCACTCCTTTGAAATGATTGACAATGTCTAATACAAATTTCAAATTATTTTGATTAGCTAACCCATGTAAAGGTCCAGCTAATCCATTAAGACCTGCAGATAGAGAATAGTAAGGATCGGACAAAGCAGAATTAACGGTAAGCGCACTAAATGTGCTAACATTCCCACCTTCATGATCACAGTGCAACATTAAATATAGTTGCATCATTTTTAACATATCTTCTGATTCTTCAAGACCCATCATTTGTACAAAACTTTCAGACCAATCTTGAGAGCCTTTACTTTCTAATCTTTCACCTTTATTAAATCTTAATCGATAAATTGCTGCTGCTATAGCAGGAAGCTTTGCAATAATATTTAACCCATCTTCAAGAGTAGTTTCCCAATAGTCACTTTTTGCGACCACTAAATCATAGGCCTTTGCAAATTTACTTTCCTTTTGCATAGATAAAATTGCGGTATTAAACATTGTCATTGGATGAGAATCTTTTGGCATGCTATTTAATACATCCCAGACATATTGTGGGACTTCACTTTTAGAATGTAAAGATTTTTGCAAATCTTCTAGTTCATCCTTATTAGGAAGTTCACCTACAAGCATTAAGTAAAATACTTCTTCAGGTTTAATATGAACTAAGTCGAGTATATGATGACCTCTAACATGCAATCCAGCATCTGCTGTAACAGATGAAGTATCACATATCATTCCTTTCACTCCTCGCATTCCAGAAAAAGCTTTTTCTATAGTGACCGTACTCGTAACATGATCACCTTTTTCATCAAGAAGCTTTCGATAGTTATATCTCCAGTCAGGTATTTTTTTTGCTAAATTTTCTTTTAATTTTCCCATAACAGCGCCCCAATTTAAGTTTGAAATTGCATATTGTGTAATTGTTTATATATACCATCTCTATTAATTAGCTCTTCATGACTCCCTTGATCAACAATTCTTCCCTTATCAAGGACAATAATCTTATCTGCATTATGTACTGTAGATAACCTATGTGCTATTACAATAACCGTACGATTACGCATTAATTTCTCAATAGCTTGCTGTACTTTTTTTTCTGATTCTGTATCTAATGAAGATGTGGCTTCATCTAAAATTAAAATTGGTGGGTTCTTTACTAGTGCACGTGCAATAGCAATACGTTGTCTTTGTCCTCCCGACAATGCGACTCCTCTTTCTCCGATAATAGTATCATATCCATTAGGAAGTTTTTCAATAAAATCATGGGCATTTGCTGCAATTGCGGCATCTTTAATAATGCTGTATTCAATTGATTCTATCCCATAAGAAATATTAGCTTTTACCGTATCATCGAATAAGAATGTTTCTTGTGTTACAATCCCCATTAATGATCTCAATGAATTAGTATTAATATCTTTAATATTGTTATTATCTATAAGAATTGAGCCTTTAATAGTGTCATAAAATCTTGGCATTAAATCAACTAAAGTAGATTTTCCTCCACCACTAGGACCAACAAGGGCTATAATTTCACCAGAATTAATAGAAAAATCGATATTACTCAAGACCTCTTGCTCTTTGTTGCCATAATGAAAACTTACATCTTTAAACACTATATCTTTTTTCAAACTATCAATATGTAAGGCATTTGGAGCATTAGTAATATCAGACCTAACATCTAGGATAGAGAAAACTCTGTCAGCAGATGCCAATCCATTCTGTAACTCATTAAATACATTACTAAGATTTTTCATTGGTCCGAATAGACTGAATAGCAATAAGATAAATCGTATAAAATCTTCTGAAGTGATAGACTGAGCTACTAAAACATCGCGTGCTCCTACCCATAATAATAATGCTGCAATTGATGCCCCCACAATTTCTGATACAGGCGATGAAACTAGTCTTAAAATATCTTTCCTGAGCATTAATTTGTAATATTTTTGTGTCTCACTAGAAAATCGTTTTACCTCATATGCTTTCATAGCAAATGCTTTAACAATCCTTATCGAACTTAGGGTTTCAGCTATAACAGAGGTGATACCTGCTAATTGTTCTTGAGTTCTTGCTGCGCGCCTTCTAATACTTCTAGCAATACCAAAAATAATAACTCCACTCAAAGGAACAACTGTCAGTGCAATGCCAGCTAATTTTGGGCTAATAATAAAAAGCAATGCTAAGAATGTTAAAATATTAATAGGCTCGACAAACAATTTCTGAAAACTAGTGGATAATGAATTTTTCATATTATCAATATCACTAACTAGGACTGATGTCAATTTACCAGATTTATTTTTATTAAAATAAGATAGAGATAAATAATGTAAATGTTCATATAGCCTATTCCTTAAATCTCTAATAAGCTTAAACTGAATAATAGATAAGGTAATATTCTTGATATACAATGCAATATTTTTAAATGTAAATACTGCTATCAAAGCAACACAAACAGCTGAAACAGTATCAATTGCTGTTTTTTTTAGAAGTAGATCATTTGAAAATAATTTCAGTTTCTCATTTGCAGACAAACTTTCTAATGCTAATAATCGAGTATTTTCTGCATCTAAAGCACTAAAATCAATTAAAACATTATTAATCATAGTAGCAGTGATCCAAATAGAGGCACTATTAAATAACACAAAAATAATAGCTGCTATACTAGAGGCAATTAATAAAGGCCAGTAGGTAAGTATAATTTTAAATAGGCGGATATGTGAAGACTGATTCATCTTTTATCTATGTACTTCTTTATAAACCATTTTTGCATGAACTATGTCAGCTTCAATAAATGTACTGCCAATAATTGTAAATCCTAAATCTTTATAAAATTTTATCACACTTTCTTGAGCATGTAAATATATCATATCTTCTGATGGAATTTGATCCAAAACAAACTTTACAATATCTCTACCAATGCCTTTGCTTCTAAATTCCTGTAATACTGCAAAACGCTCTAACTTGTAGCCTTTAGAGGTTTTTCTCCATCTTCCTGTTCCAACTGGAAGATTTTCATACAGAGCTAGTACATGAAATGATGCATCTTCATTTTCAATTTCTAAGCTTTCTGGAACATTTTGCTCCTCAATAAATACGGTTCTTCTAATTTCCAGAACAGTATTATAATCTGCTTCTGTTTTTACTAATTGTATCTTAGCATTCATTTTAGCAATTTCAATATTATACAATGAGAAATCAAAGACTAATTATTGTAATTATTTTATCCTTATTCTTCAGCATATCTACTGCTCAAGATAAATTTAACTCATATAAAGATGTAAAAAAAATTCCCGATGGAATGAATCTTATCCATGATAATAATCAAACCAGAGCCATAGTAGGAGTACATGGATTTTATCCTATTTATTGGGTTGAAATCCATCACGAATGGGTGCAGCCGTTTAATTGGCTAATTGATCAAGATGTAAAAACTTTCTTTTATAAATATGATTGGAATGAATGTCCTAGTAAGGTAGCTAAAGAATTTTCAAATGAGTTAGAAGCTCTAATAAATCAATATCCAGAGGTAGATGATTGGCAAATTGTTGGTCATAGCATGGGTGGTAGCGTTGTAATGTTTACCAATCAATCTTTTGAATATAATGACAAGATTACCTTTAATACTGTAGCTACTCCTGTACATTATGAACGTGAAAAGACGCCTTTCTTTGTGAGAATGTATGAATCAATATTTAATAAACAATGCTCTGAAACTATTAACAGCTTAGATAATGAATTTGATAATGGCTTTACTAACAAACATGTCCAGTGGAGAAATTTAAAAGAGTTTGATTCGCAATTTAAGAAGTATGATTTTGATCCATATGACAGAGTCATTAAAGATTCGGTTGTATTTCAGTTTCCAGATAGCTTAGATGGTGAAAGAGTTGGGCATACATCTAGTCTATATTTTTCAGTTTTAGAAATTGTCAATTAATTCAATTGATACTGGACAATGATCTGAACCCATTACATCTTCATGTATTTCTGCATCTGAAATATTTTCAACAAAATCTTCATTTGTAAAAAATCCATCTATTCTCCATCCAATATTGCGTTGGCGAGCACCAAATCTATATGTCCACCAAGAATAACGCTCTGGCTCATCATGAAACAATCTGAAAGTGTCTACATATCCATTCTCAATATAGGTATCAACTTGTGCTCTTTCAACTGCCATAAATCCAGAATTATTTTTATTTGCTTTTGGATTAGCTAAATCAATTTCTTGATGAGCTGTATTCCAATCTCCACCCACAAGCACATTAACTCCAGAAGCTACCTGCTCATTTAAAATTTCTAATAAGTCATCATAGAAATCTAATTTATACTGTAAGCGATGTTCATCTTTTTGTCCGTTGGGAAAATAAATATTGTATAATAAAAAATCTTCAAACTCTGTAATCAAAACTCTGCCTTCTCTATCATATTTTTCAATACCCAAACCATATTGAACATGTAAAGGTTCTTGTTTTGAAAAAGTAGCTACTCCGCTATATCCTTTTTTTTCTCCAGAATGCCAATATCCATGATATCCTTCCATATTCTGCAGACTATCAGGTAATTGTTCAAAATGAGCTTTTGTTTCTTGAATACATAAAATATCAGGAGAGGTTGCATCTACCCAATCCAACATTCCTTTTTTCTCGATTGCTCTTACACCGTTAACATTCCAAGAGAATATTCTCATTTTATTTTTTACCTCTTTAATTTTAAAATTAAATTAATAAATTAAACTATGAACTTTAAAGAAGAATTCAAAAAAATTATAGATGAAAACGCAATAGTCTTATTTCTAAAAGGAACTAAGGATATGCCTCAGTGTGGTTTTTCCAAAACCGTTGTGAATTTGCTTAATCATTATGGAGTTGAATTTCAGGATGTTAATATCTTGGAAAATCCTGACATGAAAGTGGCACTATCACAGCTATCAGGATGGCCTACATTCCCTCAATTATTTGTTAAGGGTAAATTGCTTGGCGGTTGTGACATTGTAGTAGATATGCATGAGAATGGTCAGCTCTTAGACGCTTTAGATGTAAATGCCTAATAAACAAAGGCTATTGTAAAAATAATATCTTAGCTCTATATTTTGCTACGTTTTTGGCCCGTTCGTCTAATGGTTAGGACTCATGGTTTTCATCCATGCAATAGGAGTTCGATCCTCCTACGGGCTACACCTTTTATTTCCCTTCATACCTATTCATTATAATCATTAAAATAATAAATAAACCGACCAGTCGGTTTTTGTTGTTTTTTTCAAAAAAAGTATATTATATTCTATATGTCAATATGAGTTAGTTGGGCGGGGGAAATCCTTGATTAGTTCAAAAAAAATAAAAGATTATTATTTATAGCGAACACTTCAACCTCCGCCTTTTATCTTTTTATAAAAATAAAAAAAATAACTTTTGCTATTGGGATGTGGTCTAATGGCAAGGCACGACACTGTTAATGTCGAAGATGGTGGTTCGAATCCATCCATCCCAGCTTTATTCTTTCATTACTTATCTAAGAATTCAGCAATTAATCTCTGAAAATGATGGACACCTCTTTCTCTAGTGGGAGAAAATCTTCCAGATTGATAGAATGAAGATTGGATACCTTTGCTTTCATTCTCTACAATAAACTCATCTTCCCTTTCAACTTTATCAATGTCATTTCCAGCACCTTTATGAAGCTTGCTAGGATCATAAATATAATTGAGAAAAGAAACTTTTGTGCGATTGGTACTAATAGGCTTAACAATATTTACTGATAGTCCCCATGGATAGAAATTGAACATCATATTTGGAAAGACCCAATAGTAGTATGCTGCTACTTGCTTTCCATAGTCAATGTGGTCTTTTGGTAGATCAAATGTTTCATTTGACTCATCTGAATATCCAATTTGTAAACTGGAATATTTATGCAACTCTGTAGTATAATTACCGTAGTCTAGCACTTTATTTAATCCTTCATGGACAAAAGGAATATGAAAGCCTTCTAGATAATTATCGCAGTATAATGCCCAATGTGCTTGTATTAAATAGTCCTTAGACATACTAGCATCAAATGAGAATTGCTCTAAAGGTAAAAATCCAATTCGTTCGTTAATTGGATCTAGAACTTCTTTAAAATCAAAAGCAGGGTTTAGTCCTGCAAATAAAAATGGTCCCCACTCTGAAAGGGGAAATTTATACAAATTATCACACTCTCTTGGAAAGTTTTTTGCTTCTTTAAATTCTGGCATTGATTTGAAATTGCCATTTAAATCAAATGATCTTCCATGGTATGCGCAGGTAATATTTTTTGATTTTCCTGGTCCTAGTGCTAGAATATGACCTCTATGAGTGCAAACATTGGTCATACAATTAATACTCCCTTCTTTATCTCTAGTAAGTAGAATGGGCTCTGTTAAAAATCCGTCTAATAAAGTAAGAGGTTGGATGGAGTTTGTTAATTTTAATGAAGAGCTATCTCCAAGCCATTGCCATGACTTTAAAAAAATATCTTCTTTTACTTGATCAAAAATATCTTGGTTTTTATAAAAAGATGATGGCAGTGTTTCTGCTCTAGAGATGTCTTTATGAATATTAAATTTTGGGGACAAAATTGGCCTATAAACTAGTTAAATAGGAATCCAAACTTAATTCCAATATGAGTTGTACCATATTTATTAGCTATGCTTGACTCAACAAAAAACTGTGATTGTGAACTTGCGTTTGTTACAACTCCTGGTTCAAAAATAAATGGTAATGCTAATTCTGTATAAACGCCAGAAGCATTGAAAGATGCAGTTCCATCTGATTCTAAATCAGAATCATAGATATTTTTTTCTCTTATTATGTTAATTTTAAGTCTTGGAATAATTATAAACTGTGCGTCTGTTTCAATCTCTTTACTTACTCCAAATTCAACTCCATAGGATTTACCATAAAAATCTTGATCTAAGCTATCAAGAGCAACACTGCTAAAATTTGAACTGCCATATCTAAGTCCTACAGAAAGATTCACTGGAAAATCATTCAATTGAGCTGGATCTAAATAGTAAGTCAAACCAAGAGAAAACCCCTTATCCCCTACTTTAGGATTATCGCTTCTAAATGATTCAGTAAAATTAAATTTAGGATCACCGTCAGGATTAGATTGCTCTCCTGTTAATTCAAAGGTGTATGAATCTTTGCGATCATAGGAAGAATATCCATATGCAAAATCTAGACCAAATGTCCCATTATATACATATCCAATACTGATACCATTTCCATAACTATCTCTAAGAAATTTTCCTTCTCCAAAAAAATCTACATTTTGGTCATGCCCGAATGATACGGTTGTAGCAGTCCTTCCCTCAGTGACTAAATGTGTTTGTGAAGATAAAATTGTTGGGAAAATGAGTAGTAGGGTTATAAGAATTTTCTTCATGCCATAAAATTACTACATGAATGAGTGATTAAAAATTTATTTTTTATTTTTTTCAATCACTGAAACTAATCTGTTATAAATCTCAGGGGTGTTTCTAGGCGCTCCAATTAATATGTCGCGAATGATACCATCTTCATCAACAATAAAATGTGCTGGAGATACCGGTGTAAAATCATACATAAATGCTCTATCTATCCCTGCTTGCATATATGTAA
>Ga0209090_10001239_pt1 | contig 16307 bp, 29 predicted proteins | sample ArcticOcean_MG_C_9_FD_187432 | JGI IMG/M metagenome (GOLD analysis project Ga0209090, IMG submission 187432) | Marine microbial communities from western Arctic Ocean - ArcticOcean_MG_CB2_152 (SPAdes) (version 2) | ecosystem: Environmental > Aquatic > Marine > Oceanic | place: Arctic Ocean... | reverse complement strand
GCTGACATCTTTTTCATTTCTTCTGTCCTAAATCGAATGTTCCCATCATAAGCGTGAACACTATAAATATCATTTTTCTTTTCTTTTATCGGTCTATACAATACAGCACATATTTCAGGTAAATGCTTTTCTATTCCGTTCTTAATAAAAGTTTCCAGGTCGGCATACTCTCCTAATGTTATGCTATCCAAATCTGGATGAAAGCCGTACTCTACTCCTTCTATTTCAATTATCCTTTTTAGCTTTGTATCTTGCTCTTGCTGTAGCTCTGCTATCCTACTCATTATTATTGCTACATCTGATAAAGCTAATTCCTTTACTAACTGCTTAGGAATATTAGATAACGCTGCTATTGTTTCAGTTGCTTCTTCAGTCTTTGTGCCTGTTTCAAAATCAATAAGTTGCAACCACTTTTCAAGAGTTACTTCTTCCCAACTATTAATCAATTTGAACTCTTTTACTTTACCTTCTTTTTTAATTTTTACTTTCATCTGTTATATAATAGAAATTTATTGTTTTTAGTTTAACGATTTTTTTTACTGCACATAATACTTCCCAAAGTTGCTGTCTATCTCATAATACATTCGCATAGCTAAAGCATCTGCATAATCAGGAGAACGACCTAAAATAGCCTTGACTGTATCTTTAGGTATTATTTGTAGTTTGTTATCTTTGTCAGCGTCCTTAGTTCTTACTTGTTCCAATTCTTCCGTTATGTAATTCTTTATATTTACATCAGAACAACTAACACCAATTTGTCCTTTGTTTATTTGGTCTGCTAATTTGTAATAACATTGAGTCTTGAGGTTCTGATAGTTCTCACCTTTTAAAGCTCTTGCGTTATTGGTAAATCCTTGACATCTTAAATAATCTTTTACACCTCCACCAACACCATCTTCATCTACTATAATATTTCTAAGATTAACCCCATTCTCTTGTTGCAGTTTCTTAATTTCGTCCACAACCTCATTTACAGCCGATTTAAGGATAGTTCTTATATATCTAATGTGTAACCCTTGCCAAAGCATTATGACCGTCTTATCGCTTCCAAATCGTGCTACATCACAAGTTATGTATTTATCCCCTTCTATTCCTTTCTGACTGAACATTCCCATTATAGAGTTATAGTCTATTAAACTATCAGCAGTTGCGTCATATTCCCAGTTACCAAATAAAAGTCTTTGCTTACTTAATTCATCTAATTGAGATAGTTGAGTTTCATAGTGCTTAGAGATGTAGTTGTTTTCTATCACTAAAGATTGAATGAACTTTCTGTAATGTTTTATTGTATTGTCTTGAGCAGGTCTGTAATACTCTGAGTACACCCAATTCTTAGCAGGATTACAAGTCATAAGCATCTTAGGTATTAAGCCATTCTCATCAAGCTTGTATCTAAGTCTTGATGCTACTACGTTCTTAGCCTTCTCAGTTATCTGATTTGCTTCATCAATAAAAGCTCCAGTTATTTCTAAAGAACCTAATGAGTCAAAGTTTCTATCTGATGGGTATAAGAACAAGTCCTTAAGGATTATCTCAGAGCCATTGTAAAAGGTTATCACATTACTTGAGCCATTGAACGTGTAGTCCTTAATAGCTTTTAAGTTCCACTCGGTGCATACTTCAAAGAATGTATTTAGTGTAGTCTTTTTTAAAGCATCTAGTTTTGACCTTCCCATTAAGTACCTGGTCTTTGGATATTGAAGGCACATAGTAATTAAGTAACTACAGCCTACCCAAGACTTACCTCCACCTGCTGCTCCTCCAAATAAAACCTCTTTAGTCTTATTGTCAAATAGATACTTTAAGCACTCTTTTTGTTTAGGTGTAAATTCAGGATTGATTTCTAATAAGTCAGATTTAATCCCCAAGATTTATATTGATTTTAATCCTTTCGTTTCCTGAAGTTATATCTAATCTATTTGTTTCATTCCATCCAAGTCTAGTCTTAGCAGCGTGTATTACAACTGAAGGAACTTTATCCTTTACACATTCATAATACTTTGACTTTATAAAGTCTTGTTGTATGTTTTCTATTTCTTCAACCTGAGCTGCAAATTCTTCATCTTCTTTTAGCCACTTATAAAAGTTTGTTCTACTTAGGTCAGTTGCTTTTAAAGCTGTTGTTATTACTCCTAATGAGCTTTCTAAAGCTTTAAGTAATCTCTCTTTGTTAATCTTTGTTCTATTTTGTTCCATATTAAAATAAATTTATTATATTTGCTTAATCGTTCTTTATAAAATGGTACGGTATCAAGCCCATCTTTTTATCGTATGAAGGCACTTCCAAGAGGGGGTGTCTTTTTTTTATATTTTCTTTGCTTTTTGTCCTGTGAATTGTTCCCACCTTTCTATTATAACATCACAATACTTTTCGTCTAATTCCATACCATAACATTTTCTATTAAGTTTTTCTGCTGCTATTAGTGTTGAGCCACTACCTAAAAACATATCTAATATAATTTGATTTTTATCGCTGCTATTCTTGAGTGCTATTTTACATAAATCAATAGGTTTCATTGTAGGGTGTGAGTCACTTCTTGATGGTCTTTCTACATCCCATACTGTCGTCTGCTTTCTATCGCCATACCATTTATGAGCTGCTCCTTCTTTCCATCCATACAAGCAGGGTTCGTGTTTCCAATGATAATCACTTCTCCCAAATGTTGAATTGTTCTTATTCCAAACAATATAAGATTTAAATAAAAATCCTGCATTTATAAATTCTTTAATAAAATTGTGAGTTTCAGATGAAGCGTGCCAAACATAAACAGCTCCTCCTTTTCTTATGTTTTCATTTCCTATTGTAAAAGCATCTAATAAAAATTGATTAAAATTAGATAAATTATCATTTTTTATAACTTCTCTTTTTTTACTTCCTCCTTCATAATTTATATTATAAGGGGGGTCGGTGTGTATCATCTCTGCTGTTTCTCCATTCATTAGTTTAGCTACATCATCTGAGCTTGTGCTATCCCCACACATAACTCGGTGTTCTCCTAGCTGCCAAATATCCCCACGCTTTACTATGCTTTCTTTTACTTCAGGTATTTCATCATCATCAATTAATCCTTCCGTTACTTTGTCATCTTCATTTTCCCATACATCTAAACCAAAGTCATTAAGCTGAACACTATCCCATTCATTAGCTAGCATATCCCATTCCCAATCTCCTGCACTAACATTATCTTTTATTATTATTTCATCACAATATTCTAAGTATGTTTTAGTTTCTCGTTTTTCTTCTATTGCAATTTCATTCATTTCATCACAATCAGCTTGAGTAAACATATCAGTCCATATTTCCTTCTTACCTAAATCTATTGATGCTTTTAATCTCATATTACCACCTAGCACCATCATATCTTCATTAAGAATAATAGGTCTTAACTTCATATAATTCGGCAAAGTTTTAATGCTATTTTTTAATGACTTAAATTTATCATTTTTTATAACTCTAGGATTTTTAGGATTTCCCTTAACTTTGTATATCTTAACTTGTTGTTTCATAGTATATAATAGAATTTTTGTTTATTTATTTAGTAGTCTTCATTTATTCCTCTTTCACCTATTAGCTTTTCCTTTGCTCCTGCCCATAGCTTATCACCTCTTTTTTTTTTACTTAATGATGCTTCAGTTCTTTTAAGGCTAGGCATTCCGTCTGTTGGTTTACTATCCATATAAAGACCACATTCACAGAGTGCTTCCTTGGTTACCCATTCTTTCTCTCTTAGAACTATTGTAGCCTTCCCTATTTCTTTTGTCTTTTTACATTTGCAACTATACAGAGTCATTGTGTATTCTGTCTAGTTCAAAGTGCAGGTGGTTTATTGCTTTTCTAATATCTTCAACTCCTCCGTCATTATGTTTGTTCTTACTTCTTAAAAGATAAGTTACGGCTGTTCCAATATTGTAACTGAGGTCAAAGTTGCTTACTACATCTTTAGCCATATATCCGTTCTTTCCTTTATAATAATTAGGTACTTCTTGTAATTCAATTGGTGGCATATTTTCTAGGTTTTTAATTAGTTTCTCGTTTGGTGTCATTATCTAAGAGTTTTAATAATTGATGTGGTGTGTATATTCTACTATCACCTGAGTAGTTTTCAAATATACAAGTAAAATTATCGTTTTTCCAAGTCCAAAGACTTCTAACATTCTTTTTAATGTGGTTGTTTAATACCCACTTAATTGTTTTATAAGTTCTTTTCATATCTATTGTTTTAGCTATATTCTTTATATAGTTTTTTTATTCCATCAAAGCAACTTGATATACAAGAACCACAATTAGTTCCTGTGCTGTAGTTAGTATTGTATATTGTATTGTATGTTTCAATCATTCTCTTTTTAGCTGCTTGGTCTTTTGCTCTTCCTGTTTTTAAGTCTTTCCACATATCTAATATTTCTTCTACTATTTCTTGAGGTAAACTTTCAGGAGTTTCTACTTCTGTTGTTTTATCCCAATATTTCTGAGGGCAAGATTGACTGCTTATTCTTGCCTTTACTTTCATAAAACAGGTACAAATTTTACAATTTCCTGTAGGTTTAAAATAATAAACACAAGATTTACAAATAGCTATTCTATCTTCATAGACTTCATTAGGTACAAAAAACTTATTCATTCAATTCCTTTTTAAGTATTTCCCTTACTTTATCTATTGTAGTAAATAAACTGTTTCTACTTATTCCTGTCTTACTTGCTAAACTGTCTAATGTTTCTCCTGAGTAATAAAGCTCGAAAATTTTCTTATCGTACCAAGTTTGTTTATCTAATACTTGGTCAATTTCTTCAAGCCTTTCCCATTTGTAATTGTTTTCTATTTCTTCAGGTAAATTGTAGATACTTTTATGAAAAGTGTTCTGGCTACAAGTTGCTGTGTAAACTCCTGCTAAATTTGTGTAGTACTTCTTGTACTTATAATAGAAAGGACTTCTTACACTTGTTAAACTTCTTTTTAATACTACTGCACCATAACCTTTAATTCCTTTTAATCCGTCTTTTTCATAAATGTTTTTTAAAGTCTGAGGGTTCATCTGAAGAAAATAAATCATAAGTTCCTGCACAGCGTCATTTATAGCTTCTTCATCTTGCGTTATACCATAACACATCTTTCTAAAAAAAGAACTTAGTTTTGATATTTCTGCGTATATATCAGTCATTTATTTCTTCTAATGCATCAATTTTATCTGTTACATCGTGAACCATTTCATCTAGTACAATTTTATATGCTCTAATTGTAGGTGCGTTACTTTTTGTTTCAAGCCCTGCAAAGAAACCATTTGTTGCCACTGATAAGTTAATAGGAATAATCAGTAGCCAGTCATACCAGTTATTCTCTTTAACTCCTTTCCCATAATTATTATGATATTCAAGTATAATGTCTACTACATCTAAATAGTTATTGTATTTTGATTTTGTGCTTACTTCTTTTGAGAACTCTGTACACATTAAAATATAGGTTTCTATTATTGTCCTATGTTCCTCACTTGCATAAATCGGTTCTATCATACGTCAAACTTAGGAAAAAAGTTTACTCAATTCCTTTTTCTTTTTTTAACTTTTCAACAACTGATTTGTAATAACTTATCTTTTCCTCATATTCAACACGACTTATCTTTAAAGTTGTTCTAGCTAAACATTGTAATTCCTCAGCTCTGCCTTCTCCATACTTTGCGTCTAAAGCTAAAGCGAACTTATACTGCTCACCCCAAGCATAAACATTACACTTTACACACTGTACTTCACAATTTCCATCTTCTGAAAATCTTGTGGCTAGGTGCTTTCGGCTTTGAAAGTGTCCGTTCTGCATTCCTTCCTTATAGTGTCTGACCACTCCACAAGTGAAGCATTGGCACATTCCGTATTCGTTTGCTTCTCTAAGTCTTATATAAAGACTGAACCACTTGTCTAATTCTTTTTTTAATTTACTGATTGTCTTCTTCATAGTCCACAGTAACCGCTGTCACAGTCATCAAAATCTTCAAAATCTAATTCTATCTGCGGTTTGTATTCAAGTATTTCTTTATAGGTGCAATCTTTTCTAAATGTATTAGGTGAGTTTTCAGCTTCTATATTTGCAAACCATTCCATTTTGTTTTTATGCTCTTGGCTCATCTTATTTAAAAAAACAGGGTTTCTATGAAAACACCCTACGCAATTATTATAATAACCATCAGCAAACGATACTTCTTTATTCTTTTGCCAATAGTTAAAAATTGTATCATTGTTTATATTAGCAGGTATTAAAGGAAATGTAGGTATTCTCCATTCTACCATTCCCCATCTGTTTCTGTTTCCTGTTTTACTTTTACCTGTTACTGCTTTCATTTCATCAACTCCATTTGCGTTAAGTTTTTCAATAACTCTTTTTGCTCTGTTCATTTCTGTAGCTCTAAAACCAATACGCATTTCTACTATTTCGTTTATTTCTTTTTGCCACCATTCAAATATGGGTTTCATTTTCATATCTGTAGTGCAATATCTTGTCATTAGATTGGGTAAATAATTACTTCCATTTTTCCCTTTGTATTGACTAATTACATCATCAAAAGTTTTAGGGCTTAGCCAAGTTATTTCTTTTCCAATAAATTGTTCTAAGTCTAGCATTACTCTTATAATATTATCCTGTTCTAAAGTTCCGATAAACTCAACCCCTATTTTATCTGAAACAATTTGTCTAAGTTGTTTATCAGGATAAAGACAAGACTTGTCATTAGTTCTAACCAAAGCAAACACATTATAATCAGCAGGGTAATTGGCTGCTATGTAGCTAGATGTTTTACCACCGCTTAAACTGTTTACTGTTACCATAATATTTCTTGAATTAATTGCTGAGGTGGTGCTGTGTAGATATACTTAGCAATAGTTGTATTTCTTCCAAATCTTGTCTTTTTAGTTAAAGGCATACTATCTATATCATAACCTTCTTTTCTGTGATTGAAAATAATAGCTGAAAGTCTAGTAGCTCCATATTCTTTTATAGCTTCATAACTTGTAATACTACCATAAGTTTTTAAGTGCCAAAGAATTGCATCTGATTGACTTTTTACTTCACCTGATGTAATTTTAATTGTTTTCATAATCGTCAAATTTAGTACAGAAAATTACTTCTAAAACACAATACACAATTAATATTCCCCATACGATTGTTAATATCTTCATTTTAATTTTCTTATTAGCCACATTACAACGGCTGTTATTAATACCAACCTATCATTTCATTCCCCATTTTAATTTTTCTTCTTCAGTCCAATAATCATTTGCTTCTAAATCATCTGTAAATTTTCTCGCTTCTTTATATAATTCTACATTGTTTTCTTTAATATATTCAATAAAAGTTTCTTGCCAATATATTTTAGATTGATTTAAACGATTTATTCTTAATTGGTCTAAAAATATACTTAATGGTGCTGTTTCTTCCTTTTTCATTTTAATAATTTTATTGGTTCTTGATACCATAAGGTCTTTCCTTTTGGCTTTCCTAAAGTGTGAACTTCATGGTAGGCAACATCTATTCTTTCTTTTTTATGAGCATACACCCATTTGTAAAAAGTTCTGATATTTAAAAAGGGTTCATCTTTACCAAATCTCACTCCCTGTCTAAATGCGTCCTGAACTTGGTTAAAAGTCATATTGCCGAAACGCTTTTCCTGTATTAAATCCTCAGCAAATATTTTACTTAGACTTGCCATAGTTTGTGCATCTGTTCTGTGTCCTATCTCAACTGAAGTCTTACCAACTAGGTTTAGGACTTTTTCAGTCAGCTCTTTTAGATTTTCTTGTTTTAAAGGTTTCATAATAATTCTTTTGCTTTTTGCCATTCATTAATTTGAGCGTCTAACTTACTCATTGTTTTTTTATTAGACTTAGGTTTATCCCATTTCTTTTGATTGTTCGCCCAAGTCTTTAGTCTGAGTTTAGTACTCCAAGTTTTATTTAATTCAAATTTCATTTTTGTATTAGACTTATTAGGTTCTGTCCAATAATCTACAAATCCATTTAAAATACTTTCATCATAATCAAAAGACAAAACCTCAAAAACAAATTCATTACGCCTATTAGATATATTATTGTTATTGTTATTCTTATTGTTAATCTTATTAATAGTTTGCGTTTTTTTAACAACTAGTTTTGCAGTTTCTTCACAACTAGTATTAAAATAACTTAACAACTTGTTTTCAATTATTTTAAAGTGTTGCTTTGCAGGAATACCTACTACTTTAGTTTCTATTATTCCTAACTCCTTTAAGCTCTTAATTGCTTTTCTTTGCTGATGTGAAGTCAAACAAGTGTCTGCTTCTATATTTTTAGCTGTATTAAAGAACCAGCCATCAGCCATTCCATTGGATATAAAGTATTCTTCTTTGCTAATTAGGTCAGCAAGTAGGACTGCTCCCTTCAATCCTACCTGCTTCGCCAATTGCTTGTTCACTATTAAAAAAGCTGAACTACTTAATAAATGTTTCATATTACTTCTATTTCGTATTGATAATTTTGGAGTGCTAACTTACATAATTCTAATTGATTGTAGAAATCTTTGTAAGAAACATTTACAGCTATCTTAAATCTACCTGTGCTAATACGGATAGTTGTTTGATGTGTTAAGCTATCGTGTATTCCTTTTTTCCTCAAGTGTTCCTGTAAATTATGCAAATCAATAAAAGTTAATTTAGAGTGTTTTATTTCAGCATAAGCGTTAAACACTTTGTTAAATGTATCACGATACAAAGGGAATGATGAATAGTTAGCTGAGTGGCATCTTTCATAATGATTAACGCTTGTTCTATCTCTACCCAATACTTTAGCAATTATATCCCTGTGAGTTTCATCTTCAATTCTTGAAATCATAGCTGCTACCATTCTAGGTACTTGGTATTCCGTCTTTCTAGTTTTTAATGCTAGAGAGCCTTTAGGCAACCCTACTAAACTTGTAGTAAGGTCGCAAAGGTTTTTAAAGTTATCTTCTGTATTCATCTTAGAAAGGCATATCTCCATCACCATTCATCATAGTATCTTTATTGTCTAATAAATTACCTGAAGATTTATTACTTTGGTTTGTGAAAAAGTAGCCGTCTATATTGTGAAAATATCTTCCGTTATATTCTCTTGAATAAACATTACAAAGAACTGATACCTCCATACCTATTTCTAGCTTGTTCATTTGTTCCATTTTATCTCCAAAAGCACTTACACATACTTCATTGTTAAAGTCTCCCCCTGTATCAATTACGATAGATTGCTTCTTCCATTCTTTTCCTGCTTTAGATACTCCTGTTTCTAATTCAAGTTTCTTTACTAATTTTCCTTTTACTTCCATTTTTATTGTGCCTGTTTTTGCAGGTCTTTATTGATTAAATTATTTATTTATTTCTTGCTTTAACATTCTCATCAATGTACTTTCTTGTTTTTCAGACATTGAGTAGTTTCTCATCTTAGACATTACTGCTGAACCTTTTCCTGTATTGATAAATTCTAACATAATATTGTAAATGTCAGTAGTCATTTCAGGCTTTGAAATAGGTTCGTTTACTTTATTACTATCAGCATCTTTAGTGTCATCTAATAAGAATAAGTTACCAAGTGCATATTTCTTTGCATAAGAACTACTAGAACCAAATGATTGTGCTATATCCATTCCCTTGCGTTCAGGGTTTATTCCTGCTTGAGCTTCTACAAAGATAGATTCATCTCCACAAGCTATAGTTACCCTTGATGTTAGAACTAAATAACCTGCTATTTCATTTGTTTCTTCTGTTATAGTTAAATAACAGTTGTACTTCTTTAGTAATGGTTTTACAGCTTCTAAGATATCTTCAGCACTTCTGTACTTATACTTACCAAAGCTGTTAAATTGGTTCTTAGGAGCTTTTAATTCGCTTTGTATAGCTATTAAATAATCCTGCTTTTCTTCTGTTTTCATATATTTCTACCTATGTTAATTGGCTAGGATTTTTGCCTGTTAATAATTTGGTGTAAAAGTAATAAAATTATTTCTTTTCAACATACTCAATTACTTTTTGTTTTATATATTCTATTTGCTCTTTGTCTATCCACTCTAAGAAGTTGAATGCGTCAAAGCATAATGTAAAGTCTTCTCCCATTTCATCTTTACCTCTTAGATATAGTTCGTTATCTACACATTGAAAAGTATTTATTTCGTGCAGTCTTTTGTGTGTTTCTTCCATTTTATTTAAGGTTTATTATTACAGGCAAATTGCCATTATTTTTATAGTGTGTTTTATAGATTTGGTTGAGTTCTAAATCCCAACAGTCTTGCTGTTGCCAACCTTTAGTCTTGAGCATTTCACAAGCTTTTCTGTAGCATTGTAAAGTAGTTCCTACAACAACAACTGAACGTTTGTTATAGGTTAGGTCATTACCACCAAATCTTGTTGCCTTAGCAGGTATGTACTGAGGTTTTAATAGCCAAAGTTCTGCTATTACTTTAGTGTCATCTATTAGCTTCCCTGTTATAAAAGACATTTTAGGTTCGCTATAATCTACATAAGTAGAATGTTCTAAGTATTCTGCGTCTAGTATTGTCATCTTAGTAGTTTTGAATGTAAAGTAATGTAGCTAAAATTGAAGCACCTACTATTGCTAAGTGAGCAACTACATCTAACATCTTAGCTTGTCTTCTTGTTTTTGCTTTAGTTAGATTGTAAATTTCATACTGATACTGACCATCTTGATAAAGGCTGTTTACATTAAAGAATGTTTCATATTCTTTTTCATTTAAGAAGTAAGTAGCGTTTGTGTTTTTGTTTACGATTTTGTAGTTCATTTCTTGATTATTTTAATTATTACTTTTTTAACACAGCAAAGATATAAAAATAAATAGATACTAACACAATTATTATCAAAGTTATTAACAATTGAGGTGTTAATAGTGTTTTTACTAGATAAGCAACTTTAAGTGCTGTCTAGTATATTACCATTAAAAAGATGTGAAAGTGCCTTAGAGCGTAAAGGGGTGTACCTATAAAGGCATTAAAAGATTGATGGGAGTTTTACCATTATTCAAAACAACTACACAGCCAACAGCAGGTTTCTTACCATATTTAGCATAAGCCATTGCATAAGTTTCGTGGTCTATCCCACAACCACATTGAACTCCAAATATTCTGAAGTTCTGTCCTACAAAATTCTGAACATAACATTGAGTATGTAAATGTCCTTGTACTGTATTCATCATATCAGCTCTACACTTAGTTGAAGCAGTACCTCCTTCTCCGTGTATATATTGTACACCATCTAAAGTGTAGCGTTCTACAAAGTTCCAATCAGGAGTTTCTAAAACTTCCTTATAAGACTTAATCCATTTACTTGGGATTGCTGAAGTCTGAGCCTTACGCATTATAAGTCTATCGTGGTTTCCTATAAGAACTGTAGCTTTAGGGAAAGCGTCACGCCAACGAGCAATACGCTTAATAGCTAATTCTAGCTCCTCTAAGCCACCCATTCCATCTGCTGAGGTTTCGTGGTAGCTAGAGTAGTGATTATCGATGACATCACCTATAAAGATGACCTCTGTACAATTAAAGGTTTCGTATTGTTCTAAACACCAATCAAGGTAGCTATCCAAACAGAAGGGTTCGTGTAAGTCGCCAATAACTAAGACATTCCTAGTTTCTGATTCCCTAAGCTTCTGTAAAGCAGCTACCTCGTGAGGTTTTAATCTGTATCTGTTACTTTTTAGCAACGTCTGCTATTCCTTGACCTAACACTAAAGTTGCAATACTAATTAAAATGTTTTTTACTTCTTCAGGATTTAAACCTAATTTTTCACTAAGTAAAGTTGTAAGAACTCCTATACAGGTGTATAGAAATTTACGACTTGAAATCATTTTTTTAAATGTTTGTACTAAAATCCACTTTTTCATAATTATTTATTTTTGATTATTAAATTAATATTTTCACCGCCTAAATTAAGTATTTCTTTCATTACTAAGTCCATAGCCAATCGTGAGTTATTAACAGCGTCTTGTTCACGACCATTCCCCACTAGTATGCAGCCTTGGGTTTGAGATGGATAATTTCCGATATGTACCAAAATCCATTTTCTATTAGGCACATCTTGAACTAATAAGTGTAAGTAATCCCTAGTTGCACTTTCTCTTGCTAGTCTAAGTCTTACTTTGTATTGACCTTCAGGAATGCAACTTATATTTCTTTCGTTATTGATATAAGGGTTTTCTAAGGTATCACAAAAACTTTCACCATTGATAAACAATTTACCAATAGTTGATTTTTCTGTAAAAGTATCTCTAATGATTAAAAGATTAACGCCCTTGTCCTCTGTAGGCTTTTTTAAAGCTGTTCTGTCCTTTGCTTGCGTTTTTGGAGTGTACTCCCTTTCGCTTCTTTTTAACGCTCTTAAAACCGCTTGTAATAACTTTACGAGCCATTTACTTAGATTTTCCAAATTGTACAAATTTATATATAGTAAAACTAATTGCTAGCGTTAAAGAAACTAGCGTTAGAATTTCGTTACAATCAGTAACACTGAAAGCTATTGCTGAACTATTAGCTAACCCTACTTGTAGAGTGTCTTTTACTTCTGTCATTTTGTTTTGTTTTTTTGTCTAAGTAAGTCTTTAACTTAGTAACATTTTTAGTTTTCGGTTTATAGTGTTTCTTCATTAATCAGAAGCATTTAAAAAGTTTCTCAATGTAAGTTTCGTTCCTTGTCTTAATGGTCTTTCAAGGTTCATTCCATTGTAAAACGCATTTTGGTCAGGTGTAATGTCAGCTCCTGAGTTGGTGTTGTATTCAGGAAAGCTACCTATATTATTAGTGATATACTGTATCATCCTTTCTGTAAAATACTCTGCATTGTTCCTCACCTCTTCCCTTAAATGTTGAGCGTCTGCCGTACTTAAAGCTGTTCCTGTCTCTGAAGTCTTAGAATAGATGTTACCATTTTCCGTTTTAAATCTTAGGTAGGGTATGCACATATGAAATGCCCAGGATGGAAGACAGTCTCCAATATATTCATCTACTAAAGTCTTGTATGCTTCATTGCCTACATTACCTATTGTTCCTGCTGTAATTAAACTTTCTAATTTTTGATACAAGTCAGTTCCAATCTTTGGCTCTATATAGATACGCTGCGATTGTAAAATATAGGGTAATAAGATTTCAGGGTCAACATTTAAGTTAATTGCTGTAGAGTCTTTTAGTTTTGCTTCTGATATGAATAGGACGTATGACATTGATTATCAATTAGTTATGTTAGTTATCTTGGTTTATTGTAGCCGTTATTTTTCATTCTTTGTGGTGCTATTGCTACTAGCTTGTCATTTCTTTCAGCTGTAAATCCTTCTGACCTAGCTTTAGTATAAGATATTAATTGACTACTAGATATTTTACTCTTTGCTCCTCTTAATGAAGTCTTGTAAATCCTCCTCAAGAAGAAATGTCTGCACTGAGGGCCTCCTTTAAATAAAAATATATTATACTTTTGAGTTCCATCTATTCCAAATCCTTTATTAACTACTTGACTATTTGCATTTACCAAATCTTCCTTAGTATATATCTTTTTAGCAGCTACCATATCTCTGCAAAACTCTCTGCTTGTTCCTGATTTATTAGTTAAGAAGTTATCTGTTGCATATACATATCTTACTTTGTAATAATCATTGTAAGATTTATTTACACCATCTTGACTGCTTCTTTTATTTGGAGTAGCACCTACTGCTGAAGCTAGTTCTAAATTTTTGTCAGCTTCTTCATTCAATACTTGCTCAAAATCAAAATCATTATGTTCTCCATCAACAACTTCTTCATCTACTAATTCCCAGTCTTCAGGCATATCTTCTCCAAATTCTTCTATCCATTTAGAAAGCTCTGTAGCTTCTGAATGTTCTTCACAAGCCATATAGACTGTTTTACCTTCTAAATCGTGTTCGTGATACCCTTCACACCCTAAAGTCTTTGCACTCTCTAAGGCTTCATCTATAGTGTCAAATACAGGCTTTCCATCTATCATTCCAACTTTTGAAAAGTCTTCTCTTACTTCTACATCTGCTAAAGGCTTTAAACCGACCTCCTCTCTTATTTCATCTTCAGTCATTACTCCTTTTAAGTCTTGAGAAGTAAATTCTACTGTAATAGGTTTTAATTGTACAAACTTAACAGGTAAGTCCATATTATTAACTGAGAATATAGTCTGTAAAGTGTTTAAGATATGTAATTGGAACGGCTTTACCACCGTATTAAGATAGAAATTTCCTGCTGCATTAAGTTCATCTACATTTGAGCCTAAACCTGTATCAGATTTAATTCCCATAAGCATAGGAGACGTTACTCTGTGTCCTGTAAGTATGTTCTGAACTAATAGCTCTTGTAGTGCTAGGTATTGCTTATCAGCATCAGAAACGCTTATAGGAGTTATTTCAGGTGTTCTAGTCTTATCGTCTGAGAATGTTAAAATAAACTTCCCAGAGTTAGAAGCTCCTGTAAATTTCTCTACTAAACTTTGTTCTATTTGTCTTCTTTCTTCTTGCGTAGGAATACCATTAGCAAAAGAAACAAAATAGCTCCCACTAAATCCATTCTCTATATTGTTTAAATGAAACTCTGCAACCTTTTGGTCTACTAAGCACCAATTGTTAGCAGCTAAGTAATCAGGTGTATGATACACGTCCATATTAGGACTGTAAGCACCTGTGTAAAGTAATTGACTTCCTGAAGTTCTGTCGTTCACATTAAAAGCAGGTACAGGATAGGGTTTATTTGCTCTAGTGTTTGACCAATCAGCACTAATAAAGTAAGTATCAACCTTACCCATCTCATTAGGTCTTCCTGCTCTTACACGCTCTACAGGTACGTGATACAGCTCAACTATTTCTGTGCGTTCTCTATTCCATACAATATGTAAAGCATATGCTCCTTGAAGTTTAAAATCAAAAGCTACCTTTTTTATTACTTGGTGTAAACTTTCGTTTGAATTTGCGTGTCTTAGAAACTTCTTTAGTTTAACATAAGCTTCTAAATTAATATCTTCTTCTTCAGCTATTAAATCTTCACCTGCTATCATTTCAGCTGTTGCGTTAATAATTGCAGCGTGTGTACTAGAATTATAGTAAAGGTCAATTAAGAACTGAGGATAAAGGTTTCTCCAATCTTCAGTTCCGTATTCTATATAGTCACGACCTCTTACTTCCTGCACTATTGGTGCAGTTGAAGTTTCTAAATTGATGCTTAATATTGTATCTTTCATATTTATAAAGTTGAAAATCTAGTGTTTATGCTAGCAGTTAATGCTGCACTTGTAGAGCTGTAGATTTGTATTTCTGTAATATCTCCTATATAATCCTCAACATCTGTAGCTCTCGCACCTATCGTGTCTAAAAGTTGTGTTCCTGCTACTGCTGCTACTTGAGCTTCCTGCACTCCATTCCAAAACAAAGTAAAGTTACTACTGTCTCTTGTTAAAACAAAATACCCACCATCTATAAATCTTGCACCACTAGTTAAACTTATACCCTTTACACTTCCTCCTGATTTGATGTAGATAGTATTGTCATCTTGTAATTTAATAAATTGTCCTGCTGTAGTATTATCCCCAACAACTGCATAGTTACTTACAGTTCCTGTAGGTTTAAAATATACGCCAATAGTATAATCACCTGTTAAAGAAATTTGACTTGTAGATTGTAAGTTATCAGAACCATCAAAAGTAACCACCCCTGCTGCGTAAGTTGGTTGTTCACTTAGTGTCGCTTGTACCATATCAATACTGTTAGAACTTTGGTCATTCCAAGCAGAGATTTCACTTGCTAAACCACCTGTCAAAACAATACCTGTAGCTTTTTGATACCAAGCTTCTAAAGATGCTTTATCAGTTGGTGAAAATACAGCGTTCCTTAAAGTGTTTAAACTTAATCCTAGTTTTAGTGCTAACATATTTTACTCTTTGTAACCTATACCTACTCCACTCGTAAGTGTAATTGCGGTAATATTCATAAAAAGAGTTGTTCCCGCAGGTAAAGTAGTTTGTAAAGCACTTTCTCCTGTTGCGTCTGCTACTGTTATTGCAGATATAACACTTTCAACAGGGAAGTAAATAGCATACCAATCTTTTGAAGTTTGTGCTACTGTAGTAAAGATTTCTGTTCCTGCATTTTTTCCTAGTTGCTCAGTTAATAATTGTTGTACATTTTCTATTGCTTGTGTTCCCATTTTTTTTGTTTTAAGATTTTATTTTATTGTCCGTAATATATATAATTAGTTCCACTCGGCTCTTGCCTTTGTGTGTATTGAACTTGTTCTGTTCCATCTTTTTCTGTTACATTCATTTTACCTT
>Ga0209090_10001238_pt1 | contig 16312 bp, 15 predicted proteins | sample ArcticOcean_MG_C_9_FD_187432 | JGI IMG/M metagenome (GOLD analysis project Ga0209090, IMG submission 187432) | Marine microbial communities from western Arctic Ocean - ArcticOcean_MG_CB2_152 (SPAdes) (version 2) | ecosystem: Environmental > Aquatic > Marine > Oceanic | place: Arctic Ocean... | reverse complement strand
GTAGGCGCCCATACTGCCCCAACGATTTTGTCGGGTCGCCGGGCAGCCAGGGCCTCGTGCCTACGCAATTGCGCCTCAACCGCCATACCATAGCTCACCCAGTTGTAATTTTAGTGCTACTAGCTGGTGTGTAAAGCTAGCCAGGTAGCCCCCCACCCCCACCCATACTTAGTTTCCGTAAAAGTCAACGGTTTTAGTACACAACCTCAAGCCACCCGGGGGGATTTCGGGACCATACCCCCCCGCACATGGTTACAACCGCGAGTACACCGTGCCGGCCCTGAGCCGACGGCGCACTATGAACTGTGACAGTCGGCAAATAGTCAGCAGCGAGAACGGATGTGCTGCGGCGTCACAATTGCGACGCCAGCATCGTGTCGTGCGCCGTGTAAGCCTGTAACCGCGTTAGCATCTCTAGCAGCGGGACCTCCATTTCGCGCTTCGGGAAGCTATGACCCAGGCGGGCCCATTTAAGAAACGTCTACTTGAGGTTCTAACGGGCGGATACTATGGTCCTTAGTTAGAGGTCTAAGGGGGGGAGCCTATTTTTACCATTAGCAGCTGCAGGACGGCAAACCCCGTCGGTGGGCCATCGTAGGACCGGACTACCCAGAGGCCTTGCCGCCAGCGCGGCATGCGCGCCGCCAGCGCGGCATGCGCGCCGCCAGCGCGGCATGCGCGCCACCAGCGCGGCATGCGCCACCGCGCGTCAAGCGTTACGACGGTTTAGCCTTGAGCGTCCGGCCAGTGCGGAGGTCGCACTTTGTCCGTGGGTACGCCATACATCGTCGAATACGGTGCCATGTCGTCAACCCCATACCGTAGACGGTCAGCATGAGATGTTGGGGTCTCAATCATGGTTGGCGCCCTGGGGTCCATCCATGAGATGGCCCATCTCGCAAAACGGGAGAGCATCGCGGTCTGAGAACACATGTTGTCTTGGCGTTCATGCTCGTCAAAGCGGCCGCCGACTGCAACACAGCAGTCCGGCCGACGGTCGGGACCGAGGACGGGCCCGGCACCGCAATCCGCGCTGCAAACGACCGAATATTGCTCTTTTTAATAGCTGAGAGCGCCGAGACCTCGCAGCGAGCTGAATAGTGTCGCCCTGCAGCACGGTAAGTGGGTCCCTCGTAGCGACGCTATGAGTGGGCGCTGGCCTGGACATCCGCTGACGAAGCCATCTTACTCACCCATGGGCCCAAAATAACTTGAATTTATTAGCACCATCCGTCGGCACCATCCTCCCGATCCTCCTCTACGGAGCGGAAGCCTGGTGCCTCACCGAAGGCATGCTCGCCAAACTTCGAATGTTCCACAATTACAGCACTCGCCGTATGTGTGGAATCTCGAATCGCCGCTCCCGGTTCCATCACATCTCCGCGCGAAATGTCTACCAACGCCTCGGCCTGCACGACATCAACACATACATCATTAGACGACACCGCCAGTGGCTCGGCCACGTCGCCTGCATGCCCGAAGATCGACTTCCTCGACTCTTCCTTACCAGTTGGATCCAGACGCAAACGTCTTCCCGGCTGCCCGCACTTCACTTACGGCCGCGGCGTCTTCAAGTCGCTTGAGAAAGCCGGCCTTACACGAGACAACTGGTACCAGCTCGCTCAAGATCGTGGCTCATGGCGCTCATTGGTCAAGCGCGCAGTTCATAATAGAACTTCCTCCGCGCATGCCTCACCTGTCCATTCTTTGGTAGCAGTGCAAACCGTCCTCGGACAACTTGCACCGATTTAGGGTTCTGAAATTGCTCCATGATCAAAGAGGTACGGGGCACCATAGAATTGGACGTCCGTTGGGTTTTATCCTGCGGCTTTCGCGTGCGCGCCACACGGGCCGAATTACGGGAAGGTTGCGCTGGTGCGTATGTTCCTTATGATATCCGTGGGCTGCATGCAAAGTTTGGTGCGCCAGCGGCACCGTCGCGCGGAGAAAATGGGCTTGCGATTTTGGACTCCCGCACCTAAAACCCGTCAGCTAAAATATAAAACCCGTCACCTACTTGGGAACGTCTTTTCTTCGCCTTACGGGCCCCAGAGTGTAAGCGATCGTACATAGACGGGGGTTCGTACCCTCGCCCGCGCCTCGAGACCCTTATTTTGCTCGCTGGGGTGATTTTGGTCGACCGCGACGACCGTCTCGACGGTCCCGACCGCGACACATAATACGGTACATCTCCAGCTTCCCGACCGCCCGAACGCGGCCACAGTGTCCGGGGGTAGCCCACGCACGTGCCCGACCCATTGTCGCGGCGCAGGCATGCCATCTGGCGATTTCTGCCACGTCGCGCCGCGGGGCGGTACGCCGTATATGATCTCAGCGACGGAATTGGTGCAGATAGCCACCCCAGCGCGTTCCACTGGCTTCGCTACCATCTCGGGCAGCCTCGGTTCCGCAAAAAGTTGTCGCGGGGACCTCGCGGGTCCCGCTATGGGCGTTTCGAAGGGCCGAGATTCAGGACGGTTAAACTTTTGCGCATCGCGTGCGCACTTGGCACGGCCACCACAGCCTTGGAGCCATGGCTATGAGCTTTCCAACGCGCCATCCCGTGACAAGTGCGCACGCGATGGCGCTGAGCTAGGCGGATAATAGCCCCCACTCGGAGCTGGTGAGGTGATAAAGCCGGTACTAAAACCCAAACATCTTGACTCGGATGTCTATCTTTTGGGCCAGGGAGGTATTTTCACCACAGGTGTCACTTCCGGCGACGAGTCCACAAAGCCACATTGCCAAGTTGCCCTATGCTATGGGGCACTGTACTAGTAGGCCCTCCCGGGCTACTTATAAATCTGGGCCTATTCGTCCTACTAGTACCAGCCTGAGCCTGAGGCCTACCAGCCTGAGTACCTGGATTCCCAACCTGGGTGCCGCTGTACTAGTACTTGCCAGTGGCCCGGGCCGCTAACTTGAATGACTCCCCAAAAAGGTCACGGAGCTGGCCCACTGGCAGGGTCGGCACGGCCCGTGGAGAATAGGCACTGCTACTAAATGGCCCTGCGGCATTGGCAGTCCGCTATTTCGACCAGATAGTCGAGTTAGACCACGAGTCCATTTACACAATGGTTTATAATCTTGTGATCTACTGCCAGTGAAGTGCCGCTGGGTGCGACGCGCGTAGATGCCGGCGTGGCGAGATCGAGCGCAGGCGCCGACGGCAGGTGGCACCGCTTCAATGGTTTCAAGTTGGCTGCCTCTGAGTACCGTTTTTTGTGCGCCCGGGCCGTGCGCCTCGTACGCACAATATCATGGTTTATAAGACGCCGGGCGCCTCAGGCTCGTGCGCTCCCTTCAGATGCCCTCTTTCGTGCTGCGCGGTGCTGCAAAATCGCCTGGTACGTTTGTGATCACAAAAGTGACCATTTAGTAGCATAGTAGGGGCCGGGTTCTCCGTATGCCAGTGAGGGGTCATTTTTCGTTGGGCCGTGCGCGGAGGTACTGATCGGAAAACCACCCCCCCCCATAAACAAAGTGAAACTAAGTATCGTTGTTTTCGAGTTATCTCGGGAGGGGGGTCGGCCGACTTTTTGGTCACCGTGACTGGCAATTTTTTACTTTATTTAGGGATCCGAGTCCCTATAAAAGTTATATAATATTATCAAGATGCCAAACCTGAGGATCAGCGATGGTACCATCACTCATCAATGGACCTTGGCGCAATCGTTTGTTTTATCATCGACCGACTTGCCCGAGGTCCAGAGTCGGATTCGTCTGGCCCGAGCTCAGCCAGGACTGGGGCAGCCTCAAACCAACCTTGTCGTGATGTGATGTCATATACTTTTGTTTGGCTATCGGTGGGGTAGTATGGACTCCAACGATGCCGCTATTGCGATTACTGAGAGGCCCAGATTAATCCTGCTAATTGTTGGTCACGGGGCAGCCGCGACGGTGGAATCCTGTCAATTAGTGGTCCAGAGGTCTCCCTGGGGTCGCTCAAGGTCGGTACTGGTCGTGTGTAGTCGCCTACACTGCATGCACCGCCGTTCGGGGTGTGTTCATATCACTCAAGGTGCTCACCCTAAGAGAATAGCAGCTTTAACCCAAACTTTGGCTCCAGGCTCTTTGAGAGCTATGGATTGCCCCAAGCTCGGGCGTGTGTGGTGTGGGTGTCTGGCCAACATCAGATATGACCCATGGGAAGTCCGGGAGCCGATCTACACCTCAAATAACTGATTTATTTGGGCTCGAGGGCACCCGTGAACGTCAAATTTGACAATTACCCGAGGGCCATCAGTAATTGCAATAGCGGTCTCGTTGGGTCCCATACTACCCCACCGAAAGTGAAAAACAAGTATATCACTTGTACATCACGAGAAGGGTACTTTGGGCTGCCCATGCTCGGGCCACGTTCATCTGATGCTGGACCTCGCGCAAGTCGGTCGGTCATGAAATAAACGGTCGCGCCAAGGTCCATAGTGATGGTACCCTCGCCGATACTCTCTAGGTGAACTTATTTGGCCGTCTTCATAAAATCACGGGGTCGTGTATAATGCAACTGCTTCATGACTGCTCCAGAGCGACCTGAATACAACCCCAAGATCCTGGAAGCAGAAAATGTATCGTATGAGAGCACAAGGCTAATAGAGGAGGAGGTTTTTATATGTCGGCACCTTTCCAGAGACGGATAACGCGTGGGCTGGGTCACGCCGGTGGTGGCCCCCACCCATACTTAGTTTCCGTAAAATTCACCGGCTTTAGTACACAATCTCAAGCTACCCGAAAAGGGATTTCGGGACCATACCCCTCCGCACATGGCTACAACCTACTAGAAGTAGTTACAACCGCGAGTACACCGTGCCGACCCCGGGCTTGGGGACTTCGACCCCCCCTTACCAAACGCGCCTACGAGAACAAAGCGAGTTTACGTGTTTGTGCCCGCACGAACGGTAGTATATGATTGGTATGGCCGCGCGTTTTAGCCATGTCGTATACTCGGAGCATGCAGCTCAGTCATTTCCGTGGGCGCCGGCAGCCGGACGACGCTATGCAAAAAACACGGCAGCAAATGAGCTGCGTCGAGCCGAGAAAATGAGCGAACCATAAAAAGTTCGACGCGATCGTCTTTTTTGATGCTGATACGAGCCAACCGGGCCACCGCAGCGTCGGATATCGTCGTTTGTGTGGCCGCCGATGATCTGAGACGCTTTACCGCAGCAGTGGCCCATCAGATGTCGGTCTATGCGCCGTCAGCGTTTCTCGGCCGTAACGCGCTTCGGGCGAATATCGCGCCGCAAGCGCGCCACTTTTTTATGAAGCCTCCGCAGCTACCATGGCGGGTGTACGCGGGAGTTCGGGGCCTGTTTTGAGGGCCAGAAGGCCTCAAATGATACTTGTTATTAGGTATAGGTCAAAATTAGGCGCGTTTGGTAAGGCGGGGCTCGTTGTGGGGGAGCGGCTGGCCCGGGTCACGGTATAAACTACAATACGGCCATCTGCCCTTCGGTCAGGTAACCTTAGAGTAGCCCACACCTTTCCCCTTGCCGGAGCCTGGTGAGCGACGGACAAAAATCGTCGCAAGGAGCCTCAGGAACGTTCGGGTTTAAGACTTTTTGAAACTTATAAAACAGCGATTTCGGTTTTGGGGATTTTACTGAGTCTTCGTGGCAGCAGATTCAAGTTCAAGTAGCCTCGAATAGCCTAGGCGTTGTGTCGCCTGGGCTTCGAGGGATAAAAACCAGTGCACTGATGGCATTGGAATTGGACGTTGACCATTGCTCTTACGTACCTGCTCGCGGGGGGTAGCCCCCTCCTACGCTTCCCTAGGCGCGCGCCTCCCAAAACCCGAATTGGCTATCGTTATTTGACCATAGAGGACTGCCAGTGCAGTCACGGTGACTGGAATTAAAGCTTCAAGTTCTAACACTGCCGCCAGCTTGAGGCCTGTAAGACCCTGCGACCACCCAGACGCCCGGAAAGAGCTACTTGCTTAGGGGGGGGGGTTCTAGGATAAAGCTCGCCAGCTCTAAGAACCGTGGTAGCTAACCGTGGTAGCTAGCCGTGGTACCCACGGTAGGGGCTTGTACGAGTTGTACGGTAAGCGACTGAAGTTTGTAACGATCGCGACCATTACAGCAGATTGCCCGGGGTCGGTTGCCATGTCACGACAAATGATCGGAACGAGGGGAAACTTGACTTCGTCGATGGGAACTACTGCGGCCCAAGGGGCTGCCCTAGGAACGGCGGTCAATATTTCAGAGCGTCCTGTAACACAGCAGGGCATGCGTGGTATGAAGACTACCCACGGACCTGCACGAAAAGTTCAAGATTCTTCTTATTATGTTGGTGTCCTCAGGAACAAGGTCAATACACACTGACGCCGATTACCCAGACTAAATCTCGTAGGTAACTGAGTTGACTAACGAAATATACAGTTTACAAGCAGAACATAAGCAGCACGAGCGATCAGTGAATGAGCATGGAGGTCACCAAAAGCACCATGATAATCTCTTGAATCAGGTGCGCCTTCTTGAAGGAACACTGGCCGATTATAATCTGGCCATGGATAAAGCCCGTGTTAGTGCGCACTGGCGTTCGACCAATGAAACATAAAAATCAAAATCTTCTTATCTATAGGCACGGATCCAGCGGAGCTTGACGAATACATATCAGGGTTTCGAGCTAAAAACAAGCAATTTGCGAATGAAGTTGATCGCATATTTGTGATTAAAAAACAAAAAGACGAAGAGACAAAGCAGGTGGATATACAGATTCAGGAAGTACATGAGCTCGTTCAGTGCAAGATAGCTAATCTTGATTCAGACAAGTTGGCTCTATACAACCAGCTTTTAGGGTTTTCATTGGAGCTTTCTAAAAAACAAGATGTTGCTCTCGCAGATATTGATAGTCTCATTTCACAAGTTGAGAACGATAGCGGTGATCAACGCCAGCGTTTCTCTGATGAATACGCGCAACTTGTGAAACGTCACATGTGGCTACAAAAGGAAGAAGGGAGTCTCGTTGAAGAGGTTGCCATCTGGGAGTTGGCAGATCCCTCTAAAGCACTGCTCAACCTCAAGCACCGTGTTGAGGCACAATCCAAAAAAATAAGGAGATGCGAGGAATCTGCAAGGAGACTCCGGGAGCAAATTGAAGCTACGCAAACGCAACTGGCTGAGCTTCACGATGAGATGAAGGAACGTAAGGTCGAGACAAGTAGTGACAGCGACAAATATGAGAAGTTAAGGCAACGTGAGACTGAAATGAGCCAGTTTATCTCGCAATTTGAGGCGACACGTGACTCAGTAGCTCAGGATCAAGTGCAAGCCCAGGATACGATTACAACTCTGTTGGAACATATATCGCAGGGTCTTGAGCAGCAGAGCTCAATGCCGTCGCAGCAACGGCTTCGTGAGATGCGTGATGAAGCAAGCTTCAAGGAGCGTCAATTAGAGTCTAGCCAACAGACTACATTGAGGCTCACCCGAGAACGCAAGCAACGCGAGACTGAGATGGCAAAGATTGAAACATTAGATGAAAAAATCCAAATCGAACTCAGTTCACTACGGCAGAAGATGAAGATGATGCAAAGCGATATGATTGAGTTTGATGACATAACTGGTCTTCGTAAACGTGCCTCAACCACAATGTCTGCTCTATCGAGGCTACTAAAAGAGTACCAAGGTCGTCGTGACTCGGTTAAGTACCAGGTGACACAACTAACATCCAAGTATGAGGCATTAAAAGGGAAAATTCAGTCTTCAGAAGCGGCAAGATCGCTATCTACGCTGGAAGCCAAACTACGCACATATGGTCAGACTATATTTCACCTTCAAGAATATGCTGAAACAAAAACTCGCGAGACAGACTACACGCTACTTAAGGAATCCTGTATGGTTACTGTTGAAAGGTTGAATACTCACACCAAGACAGCAGTCAACAGCGGCCATCTTTGATTCGAGAGTAGACGTCAATACAATGCCACAACAAGCAGCGTAGCCCGTGGAACCTACATCATCAAATGCTAGCATGCGCAGTAAAAATGTAGCTTTGAAATACTGCAACAAGATAGCAAAATAGATTCTGTATAATTATCAGACAGGAAGAGTGCGGCTCGGATGCCTCTACTTACAAAAATCTATACCATAAGTGACGTTGGCGGTGCGCTGTTCGAGGAATTCACCACGCGGAGGCCATCGAGGTTAAAAAAGCCGAACTATTCTCCCTTCTGAACTCAGAAGGCGGCTTTTCGAAGGCCTAGCTGGCATGCCAGTGCGATCCACAACCTTAGTATTAGCACGGGGTGGGAACAACTCTTGAAAACGAATAACAAAGCATAATGTAGAATAAGCGGGGCCGGACACGGGGTATTCCCCAGGAGCCTAATATAGATATGGAACGATGGGGAAAATTAGTGGGTAATTAGAGGACGGTTTATGTATAAATTACGCCTGTTGGAACGATCATGATTTGGTTTTGGGCGGGTTTATCTCCAAGTCGGACGATCGCACCGCGTCGCAGCTGATTTCCCAGCGCGAGGCTGCCCGCACTGCACCAAACTTTGCAGAGCCCATTATTTTAGTGAGGCTATCATCATCATGATGATAGTAATCGAGGCTTCAACTTACTACTACTAGTCTAGTACTAGTCTAGTAGCAGCCCTCAAAAAATCACAATCATGATCAATCATTTAACTTCAAGTTTTGTCACGGTTGGCAGCACTAGCCCGGAGTATGTGCAAGATTCAAGTTCCGAGTCACTGGCATTTCAACTTCAAGTTGAAGTCGCTTCGAAACTTTCATGGCTAGCCTGACCACCCGCTAGTAGCACTTAAGTATACAACTGGGTGAGCTATGGTATGGCGGTTGAGGCGCAATTGCGTAGGCACGAGGCCCTGGCTGCCCGGCGACCCGACAAAATCGTTGGGGCAGTATGGGCGCCTACCGCGGGCCGCTTCGTGGGCATCGGCGAGCATGTGAACCTCGGACACAGTGGGCACGGTCAAATCGTCTCTATCGCGACAGACCTGCGCAACATCCCGGTCGACGAAATACCAACTTGAAGCTGGGAAGGCATATAGGGAGAGTGCTGCACTTTCGGCGCAATATTCGCCCGAAACGCGTCTACGGCGAGAACGCGGACCACGCATAGACCGACATCTTATGAGCCGCTGCTGCAGTTGACTCGGAGTGTCTCAGGTCGTGGGTGACCGTGACCGCACGGACGACGATATCCGACATTGCGGTTGCCCGATCGACTCGAAACGGCGCCAAGAAAGGCGATCGCGTGGCCTTTTTATGGTCTTAGCCCGTTTCTCGGCGTGTGGCAGCTCATTCAAAAGTTTGCTTCCGCGCCGTTTTTTGTATGGTGTCGTTCGCAGCCTATTATTGCCATTCTTCGTGATCAAGCTTGTTGCGCGAGGTTGCCCGGGTGCCGAGCTACGGCCAGAAACATCACACACTCTGAGCTACTAGCGGGCCCGGGTGTGCAAGCTAGCCATGAAAGTTTCGTTGCGGTTGACTCGGAACTTGAAGTTGATTTTACTAGTGATCCTGGGGGGATATTATTAAGGTTTTGTCGGGAAAATTCTTGCCCTGTCATCCTTCATCAACAATATAATATAAGCGTTAATTAATTTAATGCGCACATGCGGGGTACAGCCGTATATGTACCGCCTGACAAGTTACAACTCGTACAACTGGAGCGTGGGCGAGCAGCGCAGCAGCGCAAGCGTATAATGTCTACGTCATACTGCCCCTAGCTGATGACCGTCGCCATCTATGCTAGACATATTAGTAATCAAATAGGAGCTACGCTAGTATTTTTGCATCTGGTTTTTTTATGTGCCCCTACCAATGCCTGCCTTATTGATTGGCTGCGGCATAAAGGAGGGATTGCAAATGGACTTGAGATGGCTGAATTTGAGGGCATGGGCTACGGTCTAAGATGTTCATCACGACTCAAGATAGGCGCCCAGGCACTATTTGTGCCATCATCCGTGATTTTAAGTGGTGGGAACGGGAATACAATTGCGCGTGCCCACGGGCAAATTCAGCCGCTTAATGATGCTGAAGCTATCGCCTTTAACCTGCTCTTCGAGCGGGCTAAAGGTTCGAAATCTGTTTGGGCATTGTACTTGTCTATACTACCTCCCACTGTCCTTACGCCGAAATTGTTTGGACAACCAGCACTTAGCGCGTTGCATGAACCACAAGTTGCCAGACGTGCTGCAAGAGCACACGATCTAGCTGCGGCTACATTGGTGCGGGTCTCGCCAAGCCTTAGACGCGCAGTGCGGGCAGGCTGTGCCTTGGCAAATCCCTCGGACATGAACACTTGTGTTGAGGCACACACGTCTATGGAAGGCTGGGCCTGGGCTTTGTCGATTGTGAACTCAAGGGCATTGGTATTCAAGGGCGTTCGTTTCCTCGTACCCATCGCAGACCTTGTCAATCATCGGACACACATTGATGCGTGGATGCGAGAAGTTGGACATGGTAATTTCTTCTTGAAGCACCACGTTTTATCAGCTGCAGGGCTTCACACATCAAGCGATCGCAACTTCGCTCCAGGTTACCAATTTTTTGAAGACTATGGCGACAACCCGACTCACATTTATGTTGAACACCACGGCTTTGTTCCGGAAGAAGAGAATCCTTTTGACTGTGCGTCTGTTAAGCTTCCTAGCCTAAATCATGACGGGAATAGCCACGCAAATAGTCGAATTGACGTCCTGACTGGAGTTGGTGTCCATAGGATGCCATCAAGATGCATGCCCGGCGAGCTCAATCGCGTCCGTCAGGATGTACGCATCTTGATATGGGCGCTTAGCATGAACTCCACACAGCTCGAAGCCTGTCCTGCCACACTTAGCGTCGGTGCTGCATCCTCTCAGTGCGAGTATACTTTTCCGCTGCCGTCTTTGCAGGAACGCGTAATCGCCCCCGCATTATTCAATGAGGCAACGGGCGGGCTTGCGGCCTTTAAGACAACACTGAAGAAAGATGAGATTGCTCTGACAGATCCCTTGCTCGCACACGATGTGCGCCTCTCTATGTGCTTCCGAAAATCACGGAAGCGTGTCTTGATGCGACTCGCGAGCGAAGCTGCTACCGCCATACTACATGAGACCTCTAGCAACAATCTCGACAACAACGACGACAGTGTTGCACATGTGCCACTTGCGGAGCTTAAAAAAACTGTGATTCTGGGCCCGCTAACAAAACGTGTAGCTGACTTCAATGCGTGGGCAAACGCACGTAATTGGCCAGCACTTCACGTGAAAGCAGCGATCCTGTCGTCACACGGCGGCCGGGTTGGTGCAGTTGCAATTAAATCTTTAACCCAGGGGGAAGTCTACATAGATGTCCCAGAGACTGACTGTCTAACAGCGAGTGCTGCCCGCCGCGAGATTGCTACTGCAGTGCGTTCACTTGATGACTTTCATGCAATTTTAGTTTTTCTGGTGAAATGCGTCGTGGCTTTAATCGGCAGCGATGGCAATGTAAATACTACAAACAATCAGTTTGGACCTTACCTCGCTCTGCTTCCAGGAGTTGATGAAATTATCAGTTTTGCCCTTGGCATCACACTGGACCAGGATCATGATCTCAGTGCCCAGAGCCCCCCGCTGCTCTGGGCCAACTTGCCCACAGAGGCTGCAACTTTTGCACTGGACCGTCTTGAGGGTTCGGCCCTTATGGTAGCTTTACCTGCATACGTTACGTCGACGCACCGCATCTACAATGCCATACTCCAGCGTATCAACCGGCGGGCTCTTGGAGTAACCGTTCGGCACCCTGACGTCACACTGTCTTGGCCCGTCTTCCGATGGGCTGCCCAGATTCTTGATAGTCGCTCTATATGGTGGAACGGTCAACGCCATCTAGTCCCAATGCTTGACCTTGTCAATGCGGTACTTTTCGCGTTTGAAATATACTCTATAAGATCAATTCCGGCGTAGGCAGATGCCTCTGAGATACCGCCTGGCGCAAGCGTGCACCGCACCACAACAGTGGTGCGAGATAGGAAGCGATTTGCCATTACATCGGCTGCGTGGCAGTTTGATCAAGGGGAGCAAGTCCCTTGCCACGTCTAATTGAATTTATGAGCTTGTTCTTTGAATATGTATTGTGTGGGTAATCACAGGTTCTTGAGAACTATGGACAACCGAATCATATCCTTTACCTTTATCATGGCTTTGCTCTTACTGCCAATGACCACGATTGCGTGCGTCTTGACTTTGAGATTACCATGGCCCCTGATTCGGACGCACTGCTGGACTCTGAAAATCCTGAATCTACGACCGTGAAGCAGCGTCTCTTGATTTTTGGCTTCAGTTCATTGGATTACACTACCTGTGTCACGTCTGGTTCCCCACACCTCGGGCGTCTGCTTGAGTTCGTATCTATCAAGCACGGCGTTTCTCATACAATTCATCACTTCCGCGCGGGTGCTTATCTGGCACTACTCGAGGAAGTTGACCGCCGTATTTATATTAATGATCTGAGTTCCCAAGGCACACTCGATCATGCAAAGACGCTGATCTACAATGAGCTCGATCATCTCCAGAAGCTTAAGGACGAACTAACCTACTTCCTTGGGTACAATATTTTTCTTTCAATCGGGCGCTAATTCTGTGCCGTCATTGATAGCGAATATTATTATGGTCTCCCCGGCTCAGTTCGGGAGCGGCCGGGTCATGCTAGGCCGCATTTGAGCGGAGTAGTAGGTTCTCTAAGGGCTGCGGCTGCGGCTGCGGCCTGAAGTAGACTTTGACGACAACAACAAAAACCGTGACGGTTCTGGTTCTAATAATCGTATAATTAGTAATAACTTAAATATATTAGTATATTAATCAATCAATGGAAAAGAAATATGGAAAGATTGGCATGGATGTTAACTCAGGCATGAACGAGGCGTACCCACCAAAGAGCCCGCCTTCGTCTTCTTTGCTTCCAACACCAGCATCAACGACGAATGCGGCGCGCGACGCCGAGTTAACCAAACCCGCTCACGCCGCGTGTCGGGCACGTCTGGGTTAAGGGATAAGGGATCACCGTGCCCCGCGCCCAAAAAACTCCGTCGCGCGGCGTTCTCACAAACCCAATGGACTGTGCCAAGAGCCCTTTAGGCCCAGGCTCGACGAGCGCCCGCGCTAGGGGGGCAGCGTAAAAAGAGGCGGCTGCAAACCGACCTGAAACTTAAAACGATCGTATTAACCCGGCGGCCCCTATAGGTGGGAATCGAAGCTTTCGAAGGCAAGTTAACTAAATATTACATGCCTCTCCGATCTCAAATAGCCTTTTTCGATGTGTTGCCGGCAGGAGCCTCGCCTACCATCTTCTATTTTTTATCGCCTGAGCGCATATAGACAAAACGCTCCAAATCTAGCACTCAGAACATGCACTTACAACATACACTCGCTGCCTAGCGCGAAGCACATCAGGAGAAGCGCCATATCAAAAGCAACGCTCAGCCGCGCCAGTTGTTTGCGAACCTAACACGCATATGCAGGATACTAAACAATGCCCTTACTGTTACCGGCACCTTTTCTATCAAGGAAACGACCGATCACGCGAAAGCAGCAGGAGAAATGCTTATTAGAAATTTAAAAAGGATGTTTCACCAGTTTCGAGCTAATTTTTCGCTCACTAGGGTGTTTCTTAATTTTGTGGTGTTGCTAGCTGCTATACATGTTTTGTCCGGCGTTTTATTTAGGCAAAATGGTTGTTTTATTTTGACGCGAGTCTGATGCATAAAGTACACGACCGCAGCCTAATCCGGACGTCAAATACCTTAAAATTGCAATTAAGGTAAACTGACCCTGTCTGTTTTACAGTCTTGGGAATCTGCGATTATGTTTGGCACTAGAACATAAAATCGCGCAACCGGTTTGCAGCCATTACAGATTTCCACTGCGCGGCACGCACGCCCCTATAGCATGCGATGGCGCTTTGCCTTCTTATATAGTACCGTGCTTTGATAGTTTTGGAAGCGTGCGATGACGCCTGTCTTCTCATGTAATACCCGTGCTTTATTAGTAGGCCCGAGCGCGAAGTGTCAAAAACTCAATGTGCTGAACAAGCTTCATTTGCCATCACGAGAAGCGCCCTGGATATTCTCTTTGTATATATTTCGGAGAACCCTTAATCGTGATGAAGACACACCAATGACGACAACTCGCCGCCACCCGAGGACCGGGGCCTTGCCACAGGTGAATTTCCGGTTTTGCGTCGTGTTTGCGTCGCCTCACGGCGTCCTGGGCAGACATGGAGAAACTTCCTCTTTTTCGTCGAATTTGCGTCACCTCGCGACGTCCTGGGCAAACATGGAGATACTTCCTCTTTGGCCTCGTGTTTGCGTCGCCTCACGGCGTCCTGGGCAGACATGGAGATACAACGCCACGCGGCAAGGACGAAGACTGCAATCCCTCGCTTAGTTGGGCCAAAAACATGCCAAAGACGAAGGAGCAGAGGAGGCGCCACAACTACGAACCCACGCATGCCTTAGCTGTCCACGCCACGCGATCCTGGATAGCACCAGCCTTGATGCGAACTCCCTTGCACTGCTAGCACGGTGCTGATTCTTAGTGGCTTAACCTCGGGTTTCTGTGAGACGGGTAAATTAAATTTTTAGTTTAGTTAAATTATATATTTTGGGGGATCACGTCGCTCCAAAACCAAATTTTTCTGAGTGCCGTCCGTACCGGGGCAGTGACGAGCCTGAAATAAAATTCGCTACGATTTTTTTTCAAAAGGTTAAGCGATAGCACTCATCAAATTTTGGTCCTCGTCCGGGTCGGGTCCTCTGGCTACGCTCAAGCTAAAGTCCCCGGTACGATTGCTCAATCACACTGCAAACCGAGACTGTCGGCTGGAAGGGCCCGGGGCGGCGGGCGCGGTAAAACTCCCGGCGGACAAGGGTAGAACTCGGGGCGGATCGCCCCGGCGACCCGCGGAGAGCGGCCTAAGAGGGCGAAAGTTGGCGGACCCGGCGTCAAGGCCATACTCCTTCAGCTACAAATTGAAGTTCAAACGGTGGTCGACGACGGTCAAGTGTCCCTCTTGTGGACCGAGGCGGCTTGGCTGCACACTGGTCCGGCGCGGGCCCAGCTCGGCGCAATTACGCGGATCCTGCGGTCGCCGCGGACGGCGGACTGCGCCGCGGTATGAACAGGTCGATCGCGGGCTAATTGCGCGATCACGTTGCGGGCGGGAAAAAACCGGCCACAAACCTAGCAAAATTGGCATTTCCTCCTTTACAGAGCAAGAAAATTACCCCCCCCCCCTGTCGAGAGCTAGTGTTTGTGTCGCCTGGCATTTGGAGTAGAACACTATACAGGCACGATATTATTTGGGAAGGCGAATCGGCCATCGCGCGCCTAGGTGCGCGCGCGCTGCGCGGGAGGAGCGTAAGCCTGTAGTGTCTTCCACCGGGCGGGCGTGTGTGCGCCGGGTCTGTGTAGGCTTTCGGCTTCACGTACTGTCGGAACAAACAGAAATCCCAGATTTTCGGTCCAGCCGTAATACATTAATACATATATTCACAGTTATTATTAATTATTACCGTAATTGCAATCATTTTTTACTGTTTCACTTGCGAAAACACAGCCAAACCCCGTAACACCTTCTCTGCGGATTTAGGCATGGCGGTGCTCAAGCCAACCCCCCTCCGCTGGACTACCAGCCCGGTTACGATGTGGCCAAGGGACCCCAGGCGTGCTACCGTTCATTTCTTACCCCTCGTGATGCGGTTGCCACTGCGCAAAGTGGCCGCAAGTGCAGCGCCGCTTAAAAAGGCTAAGGGACGCTCGGCTTCGAGGGTGCTTCTTGCGGCCGCGCGGGCGTTCCATAGCTCGCACAAGATGTTCCACGGCGTAGGGAGTGCTCTGTTTCCACCACTGGGCGAAGTTATTATGTTATAGTACCCGCGGGGCGACGCGGCGCTTACGTGGCCAAACTCGACGAGGGTATTTTCGGCACCAGCAGGAGCAACAAGGCAGACAATTGTTCTTGGTCCATTGTACGGTACTCGAACTCGTCCGGCGACGTTCGGTTGACCCAGAAGAGCCCAGACCTGATCTCCCGTCTCGGGGCAGGTTGGCTCGATTACTTATTGCTTCGAAAGTCGATCAGACGACGTAAAACGTTGCTTATTGTTGCGGTCTGAGCACATGGAAACCCGTCACACTAGCCTCTGCGCATTTTGGCCTGGCGATGCTCTAGCACACCACACACGCCCCGCTGGACTACCAGTCCGGTTGCGTCGTGGCCAAGGGACCCCAGTCGTGCTACCGTTCATTTCTTACCCCTCGTGATGCGGTTGCCGCGGCGCAAAGTGGCAGCGAAGCAGCGCTGCCTAA
>Ga0209090_10001235_pt1 | contig 16333 bp, 12 predicted proteins | sample ArcticOcean_MG_C_9_FD_187432 | JGI IMG/M metagenome (GOLD analysis project Ga0209090, IMG submission 187432) | Marine microbial communities from western Arctic Ocean - ArcticOcean_MG_CB2_152 (SPAdes) (version 2) | ecosystem: Environmental > Aquatic > Marine > Oceanic | place: Arctic Ocean... | reverse complement strand
TTAAGTTATTGCGCGTTAGTGCGGAAGATGAAGAAGTCGGTCTGGATTCTTCGCATCACGGTGGCGACGCATATAATTTTGAAGCTGGGCGAGGTAAGACTGTTTCGTAAATGTTCGAACAGTCCACCTGAGTTTGCTCATAAGTTATTCAATGGATTACAGAGTTTGCGAGGTGAAAGGTTTCGCAAAGATCGAAAGATTAAAATGAACATTTTTCCTTTTGCTTCTCTCCACATGGTAAAAAAGTAAAGAGAGCTTAAGGGAAAGTTATCTGATACACTCATTCTTAGCCCATAAAATTAACGATTAAACCGTTGTACAGCAAAAAGTAAATAAAAAAAGAAGTAAATCTGCACACAATGTGGATTCGTGGTTGTTCTTTGTTTTTATACCCTGTGATGCATCCCTTCTTGTCCTCACCACCAGGGGAAATATGTAGTTCAAACGTTGAAAAATATACATTAAAATAATATTTTTTTCGTTCCCTTCTTTTTATCGTGGGAAAACTGAGAAAAGTGAGAATCTGAGTTTTACTGAGTATAACTGACGAGATTCGCAGATTCCGAATAAATCCAACACCTTCTTAGTTGTTATACGTTTTTATACTTCCTAAGCTCCACTCAAAAGAACTTCAACATCCAGCGAGCAGACAAGAGCGGTACTGCAGTACAGTAGATAGGTGACTCAAAGCTCAGAGTAAATTAAGCCGTGAGACTTGGATGCCTTTGACTGCATAAGCATAAGGTATCAATATTTTTCGTTCGCCTTCATTTACGATCTTTCTACGAACACTGTTTTAGAAGTTGTTTCAGAAGTTGTGAAAAAGAAGGAATAAAAAATGAGTTCTGAATATTGCAAAGCTAACTGTGGTTTCTTTGGGTAACGCTTTCCTTTGTGCACCAGACGATCTTTTTCATTTTTAATATTAGGAGCTCCTCCTTAAATGGCTTTTGCTCTGTATGTTATAAAACTGAAACTGGAACGGCATGCAACGAGAATAAACCAATTGAAGAAAAATCTAAAAAGGAAGGTAAGAATTCAACTTATGTACAATGTACGATGCACAATGTCTTTTATGTGATAATAATTAGGAATAGATTCGCTTAATAAAGTTAAAGTTGAGAAACCTATCCAGAAAGATCCTAACCGCTGCTTCTCGTGTAACAAGCGAACTGGTGTGGCTGGTTTTAAGTGTCGTTGTGAATATGTTTTCTGCTCTCTACACCGTCATTCTGATAAGCATAACTGCACGTTTGACTATAAAGCCCATAGTAGGGCAGAACTTACGAAAGCAAATCCTGCAGTTGTTGCAGATAAAATTGAGAAGGTAATATAAATTTGTTCTGAGCAGTTGTATACATTTTAAACTATATTTTCTTTAGATATAAAGAAAAAAAAATACTACAATTCTTCAAATGAAAAGTATGTATCATAGCCTTTTGCCTCAAATTCTCAAATATTTGAAGAGTTTTGATACTTTTATATAGAGAAGTGATATCCATTTAGCAGTCTGAATTTGATTCCGTCCAAATCTATGCACAGTGTTTTTCCATCTTCCATACGCCTTTTAACTGTTGAGAACTTCATAGACTTGAGCACAGCAAGTAGCCCCTCAAGAAGTTCAACATTCCCTTCGCAAATATCCAGCAAAGCTCCCTTATTGAGAGTTAAAGAAGGCTTTGTGAGCATAAAATTTACAATTTCTCCAGAGCTCAACTCCACGGCTTCCGAAATTATTACTACTGAAGTGTTTGATTTAGTAGAAGAAGCTTCTGGTATGCAACTAAGACTCTTTTCAAAGTATTCTCTTTCTCTAACAAAAATATCAAAAAATTTGGAAGCTTTCTCATCATCTGCACTTTTGAAGACTTCATAGTGTACTGAAACTTCATCACAGGACTGCAGACCTCCAGATTTCCGCAATTTTTGTATTTTACTTAATATTTCCCTCGCAAGGCCAGCATATAATAAAGAGTCATCAACTTGCAATTCCATAATAACCATCACTCCATTGTCACCTGTTGCAGTATCAACATTCATACCCAGCTCCTCAGTATGTCTGAATTCGTACCGTAGTGAAACTTCACTGAGTACAATTTCGTGATCCAATATTTGAAGTCGCCCTTCTTTTTGGAATTGTGAAACTTGTTCTGAGTCCATTGATTTAATATGGCTTGAAATAGCACCCATGGATTTTCCAATACGTTTACCGAGCAATGAAAAAATCGGCTCAGCTTTCAACACCGCATATTTCAAAGGATCCGCACATGTCTCAAGACAACGAATATTGAGCTCATCTATAACATATTTTTTGAGAGGACCATTTAAATCTTGAAGGAACTCTTCATCTGTGTGGACGACAATCATTTTCGAGATAGGGTACTTGACAGGTCTATTTGATCTTTCCCGTATTACTCTCCCACTTTCAATAACTGACTGCATATTAGCGACAGAATTTTCAATTCGCGGTAGTTCTCTGGCTTTATCTACATCTGGGAACGGGCAAAAATGCACGCTCTCTTCTGGATTTGGCAGGCATTTGCACAAATTCTGATACATATTTTCGACAAAGAATGGAGTGAAAGGTGCCATAATTTTGCATAATGTCAACAAGACATCGAATAATGTCGCCAGAGAAACGACAGACTCTTCATATCCTAGTTTACCTTTGAGACGATCACGATTCAATCGCACATAAACATTTGTGAGTTGATTTATGTAATGAATTAGTCGGGGAACAACGGTATATAGACGATATGCCTGCATCTCCAACTGCACAAATGAGACTAGTCCATTTGAGGCTGAAATAATCCATTGGTCAAGAATATTTGAACTATTGACTTTCACACTCGGATCAAATAATTCTTTTTTCTCATCTTCTATTCTTCGAATGTTTTGTACCAAGAAACGATATGCATTATACCAGGGCAAAAATACATCTTTCAATACAGAAAACACTCCAGACTCTTGAAATCTTAAAGGCTCTGCTCTCACAACAGGACTATTAATAAGATACAACCTCAATGCATCCGCACCATATTTATTGAAAATTTCGTTTGGATCGGGATAATTTTTCAGAGATTTGGACATCTTTTTACCATCAGAAGCCAATACTAGCCCATTACAAACGAGATTTTCAAATGCTGGTTTATCAAATAAGGCAGTTGACAGAACCATTAAAGTATAAAACCAACCACGAGTCTGATCGAGACCTTCTGCAATAAAATTAGCCGGAAACTTTTGATCGAACTCCCCCTTGTTCTCAAAGGGGTAATGTTGTTGAGCATATGGCATACTTCCACTTTCAAACCAACAATCAAAAACTTCTTCGACCCTACGCAAGGGAGGGTAGCTACTTCCACGCTTCGAAGGAATTTCCAGATGATCGATGAAATGTCTGTGAATATCATGAATACTCTGCTCGGTAAGCTCTTCGAGTTCAGCCATTGATCCAATTACGACCACCTCTTCACCATCAGGAGATGACCAAACCGGTATCGGGGTGCCCCAATACCTATTCCTTGATATGGCCCAATCATGGGCATTTTCTAGCCAGTTATGAAAACGCTTTTCTTGGACGTATGATGGTACCCATCGTGTTTTTGAATTATTAATTAAAAGTCGATCTTTCAAATCTTCTACTTTGACGAAGTATGAAGCGACTGCTTTGTAGATCAAAGGCGTTCGAGAACGCCAACAATACGGGTAGGAATGCTTGATCGATGAACTATCTATTAATCTTTTTTCCCTTCTAATTAAATTTAAAATTTCCTTGTCCGCATCCTTCACGTGCTTACCAATAATCGAAGATGCTACAGGTGAAGTAAAGCAACCATTTACATCCACTGGATCAGGGAGTTCCCCTCCTTTTGTTATGATATCATTGGATAAACATACTCGAAAATCATCTTCCCCATAAGCTGGAGCTTGGTGAACTACACCAGTTCCTGAACAATCGGTCACATAATTATCTATGCAAACTCTAAAGGCATTCTTCATTTCTTTCTCAAAGTAAGAAAATATCGGTTCATACTTCAAATTTTCTAACTCTTTACCGCTGACAGTTTTTATAATTTTCCAGTTCTCTGATAATTTCGCTATTTTACTTCCCTTCGCTTTTGAAAGTGCTCCTGGAATCATGGAGATACGAGCTTCTGCCAAAACATACACTGTCCCCACAGGACTCTGTAAGTAAACATAGGGCAAATCTGGATTCACACAAAGAGCAAGGTTTGCTGGTAACGTCCACGGGGTAGTTGTCCACGCAACTAAAGATGATCCAAACTCACAATTTGATATCGGAAAAGAAACCTACAAAGGTTATAAGTTCAAATATAATATATATGAGAACGGTATTATTACCGTGAATGCTGGATCAGAAACTTCTCTGTAATCCAAGCCTGCCTCAAAATTAGATAGAGGTGTGTTGCAGGCTGTCGAATACGGCATCACTTTGAAGCCCTTATAAACCTGGGAATCATTTTTAGCGGCTTGCTTCGTTGTGAGATGAATGTTACTCACCAGTCCCTTCGAATATAATGTTTTAAATACCCACCATACACTCTCCTGTTCGGAAGTTAATATAGAAATACCAGTGTAGAAAAGAAAAATACCATAAATTCAGGATCTAGTGTCTTGTAGTCTTTCTCGAAATCAATCCAACGACCTGAACGAAGCACAGTTTCCTTCCACTCTGAAGAGTACCTCATAACTATACTACGACACTCTTCATTGTAACGATCAATTCCAAATTTTAGAACGTCTTCTTTGCATGTTATGCCTATTAAAAATTTTATTTTAGAAAAAAGAATTCCACTTATTTTCACAAACTTACCCAACTTTTTGTCTATCTCATGTTCTACGGGAAGGCCATGGCAATCCCAACCAAAGCGGCGCGGGACATGGTAGCCAGTAGAAGATGCAAATCTTGTGATAACATCCTAATAAGAGTGCACAATTCAGGATCAAAATTAAAAATTTCTTCATATTACCTTAATTGTACCGGCTAAAAGATGTCCGTAGTGTGGTAAACCAGTGGCAAAAGGCGGTCCGTCGTAAAATATAAACCTGTTTATATTTTCTATTAACATTCAGTCGATAATCATAAGCACTTTCTTACTCGGGGCGCCCTTTGCTAAGCTGTAGCTGCTTCTGAAAGGCGTCTATACTTTCCCAATATTTCAAAATTTTATTTTCCTATCCATTCAAAGTTGAGTGAAATCACGTGAATTAAAAAGAATGACCTCGAGGGGAAAAGAATAGTCCTTTCCTTCTTTGACTTCATCGAGAGAGTTCATCGCGTCACAGGCAAGCGCTTCGGATTATAATGCGGTCTTCTGCTAAAAATTTGGGAGTGGTTGACCTCGTCTCACAGAATCACAGTAAGGAAACGGGTGTGGGGGGGCGGAGGAAAAAAAGGACCCTAAAAAAAATCCCCAAATTTTGTCTTTCTCATCGGAAAAAAACAAGGCCGGCTTTTTTTTCGACCAAAAAAATTCACAAGCACGACAACCAAGGGAGGTTATATGCCATGCTTTAGAGAATGAGTAGAATGAGAGATTTATAGAGTTGAGTTCTGAAAAAAATATCTGCGAGAGACATTTATTGTCACTACTACCGCGAAAATTATTGTCTTCCACCTCAATATTTTTGCTAACTTCAGTTGCTTCTAACCTGTAGCCGTGTTGCATGGTGCATGTGGATCGCGTACCCTTGTCTTTAGTATCTAAGATATTATTGGCGTAAACCTATGAAAAGTCAAAAGTTCTGCGACTATAGAAAGCCAACCGTTCAAAATCGCACCAAGAAGAAACATACCAAACTTAAGCGCTCAAAATCTATATCAATTACAACAGCAAGTACTGACGTGCTTTTATTGAACATTTTCGTTCCTTTTGTGCTAAATATCCTCTACAGGAAACTATGGTCCAACATAAAATTGTTGTTGCTGATATTGGTGGAACGAACGCTAGATTTCAAGTCTGTACTTCGCAGAATTTTTTGATTTCACTCATGTCAAATCTCGTACAGGCCTGGAGCATTGATTTTGAATGCGGTGATGCGCTAGATTTTGAAAAGGTTCGCATATATTAATAAATATAAAATGTGCTAATTTCTTATCCTAGATATATCAGACAAGAGACTATCCCCAATTCACAGATGTTTTCGAGCAATTCGTTAAGGTTTGGGAGCCACCCCAAGTGCATGAAAATTTTTAACTCTCGATTTCAAAAAAGGATTCGGAAATTACTTTTTTTGATGCTGCTTGTTTTGCAGTAGCTGGTCCAGTATCTGAGAATCGTTGCAAGGTATACCGCAGAGAATAGCTAATACTAAACTCATTTTTTTTTGAAGATGACCAATCTCGGTTGGGACGTTTATGCTGATACTTTATTGAAATATGTATTTGTCGATAAAATTTCGATAATAAATGACTTCGTTGCAAACGGATATGGTGTTTTAGAATTAGATCAAAAAGATCTTTTCACGTTGAATCAAACACCAGTAAGGTTGGATGCTCACTAGTTCTTTCTTAAATACTTCTCATTTCTTACTTTATTAAGGATGAATGGGCCTATTGCAATACTTGGTCCTGGTACTGGTTTAGGAGTAAAAACAACAAAAAGTCCAACATTTTTTTTTTCTCACAATTTTTTCCAGGAAGCCCTCCTATTTCCAGGAAATGATAACAATACTTACACTATTTATCCAACAGAAGTAAAAACATTTTTCATCCTTGATAATGAATTTACCTGAAATGCAGGGATCGCATGCAGATTTTGCCCCACGAGGTGATACTCAACGCGCAGTGCGTAAATTTATTTTTCGATTCCTTATTTGCCCTTGATTCGACGCTTTAATAAAAGTGAAGACACGTACACAAATTACTCATAAATTATATTTATATTACATGACTAATATCCGAAGTACAGCTGCTCGCGTACATGGAAAATCTGCATGGAAGTTGTGAAATTGAGCAAGTTTGCTGCGGCTATGGCCTAGTGAATATTTACAATTTCCTTTGTTATTCGCAAAAGGTTGAAAATGTTGATGGTATTACTCCAGAACAGGTACAAAATCTTGATGAACTTGATTGTTAATTGAATTATCTTATCGTCAGATAACAAAAAATGCCCTTGCGGGTTCTTGTCCTCTCTCATTGGAAGCTGTGGATATATTTTTATCGATATTGGTAAGGAGTTCTTGCAGCTACCCACGCTTTCTTTGAAACACTTTGCTGCCAGGGTGCAGAGGCTGCAAATCTTGGATTGAAATCTTTGGCAGAGGGGGGAATTTATATCACAGGAGGGATCATTCCTCGACTTTTACCGCTTCTAGATAGAGGATTCTTATTGGAAGCGTATTTAAGTAGGGGTAGTAGATTTCACAATCTAAGGAGTTCCTTTCCACTTTGGGTTGTCACCACTGAAAATTTAGGTTTGAGCGGTGCACTGGTATTTTTCGTAAGAACGAAGTTCAATTCTATCTTAACATTTTTATTCTTTAGGTTTGTGGGAAACGTTTTCTAGTAAGTAAATGATGATGAAATGTTGTAACTCTGTCGCAAATTATGGTCATGGGTCCCGGTATAGACTTGCAAAACTTTTTTTCGGTATTTTATGACGTCGCAGAGTTGACTGTAAATCCTAAAAATATCAACCAATTTTGAATTGAGCGTCGTTGAGTCAGTTCTTGAGAGTTGCAAAAGAAAGAGATCTGACCTTTGAAGTTATATTCCTTATAGAAAGAAAAGGTTTATCTTGCACTGAAATTTCAGATGGTTTTTAACAAGAAGAATGATGGATGTGCTTACTGCGCAGGAGCTTATGATCGATTTTTTCTGTTGAGTTAAGCCGGAGATTCACTGCAGATTTAGCTTTTGAAACGTTCTGATGCGACCATTTCAAATATTTTCCGTCATGACCTAGATTTATTAATATATTCATATTATGACAAAGAGCATGACTTTACCTAGAGCAGTTCGAGCTGCCTGGTTCGCGGCAACAGTCTGAATTCTTTCTTCCTCTTCTTCTTTTGCTTGAGCAGCGCGAAGTTGGAGTTTTGCACTTTGATTTTCTTGCTTGCCCTTTCCAGTATTTTCATTCATTTTCAGAAGTTCCTGAAATATTGAAATCATTTCTTCCCATTACTTCCTCATAATATTTATTCACAAAACACTTACATTCCTTTCTCTATCCTTACGCTTACTCAGTTCCAAACTATTTCGAATATTTATAGCACGGACCTTCGTGGTATTAGTGAAAGAAATATTAAAAGAAAGTAGGGGAGATGAAGATACAAATTACCTCCTCTCGTGGCTTTGCCGTCACATATTTAAGAGAAAATCCGTGTAGATTCGAGTCATTTTTTCTTCTTGAGACTCTTATGATATTTGTAACTATATTGCTCAGAAATATTTCTGAAGCTTTAGCAAACGTATCAAACACCTTATTTTGAGCAGCCGTGAAACTATTTCATACGCAACGAAAATATTTACCTCTTGCTTTGAATTAAAATGCACATGTGCTGCTATTCGCTTTGCTGCGGCATTTTGAAGGCCCTGCGCAGCTGAAATAAGAATAATTACGACATTACGACGATTAATATACCTTATTTCGCCCAATATTATCGATCCCCACTGCTGAAAATTTGTGATTTAAAAAGGGACGGTAACATTTTAGATATGAACAAGACCTTTTCGATTGATGACATCTTTAAGCATCAAAGATCGAGCTTCTTCATCTTGAGCATTTATCCCAACGGAGTTCAGCACATCGAAAGAAGCCTTGTATTTGAATTAATCTAAATTTGATGAAGAAAATTGTAATCACACCTCAGTAACGTCTAGCTCCAGGTCACTTTGTTGCCCATTTCTACTCTTTCCACTAGGCTCCTAATTTGGAAAGATACATGAAATTTCCATGAAAATGTATGTATCCACTTACTCTGTAAGAATTTTCCTGAATACGATATAACTTGTGAAGAACGTCCTGCGTAGATGGTCGTATACTTGTGCCATCTTCTTAGTTAAAAGAGGTGAAATGGAAAGGGGTGCTTTTGTTGGTGACTGATAAACCTGAGCTTGGAATCAATATATTTGAATCGATGTCCTTGAAAATGGCAGATATTTTTTTTGCCATTGCCTGCAGACTCAAAGTTATCTCTAGCTAAGTTAAAGAATACATTATCTTTACCCGTTGTAGTATGTATGATCGCGCTAACTCATCGAAAGCTTCGTCATACTCTTGTTTAAAAGAAAAATTTACTTTACCGCAAAGGAAAACACGAGGATACCTCTCAGTCTATAAATGAGCTTGCTGATACGGAATCCACCTACAGAACACACAAATATAAGAGAGCTCATGAAAGATGTATGCATTTTTATACCTATGTTTCTTGGTATTTCCATCCTAGAATGTTACTTCACACGTTGAAGAGTTCGTGAGTTCAAGTCAAGCTATTTATTCGACTTCTTTGAGTGTTAACGAAGACGTGAGTAGTCTGGGCGATGCACGCGGATATCTGCCAATTTGCAGAAAAATAGAATTGATTGGCTTTGTTTGGAAGTATTTCTTTCCGATTATAGTTTGTATCAGGGATATTTTTTGCGGAGTTGCGATTCTAACGAAAAGATGAAGTCGCACGAACGCAACACCGCAAAGTGGCAAAGAAAGAAAGACTGAAAGAAAGAAGAGCCTTTTTTTTTAAATACTTTTTTTTGACCTTTTCAACCTAAACCCCACACATTTTCAGAAGCTGCAAGGGAAGTGATAAAAATAAATAATTAGGTAGGAATAGGAATCCTTTCAAGGATTCGAGTGCCGATGTCTTCTAATTCTTCTACTAGATACCTTTATTACCTTCCGGTATAACCGCTACATCATTTCAACTATCAGAAATATTGCTTGATGGATTTCCCTTCGCAATTTTTCTTCACCTCGTTCGTTTGATGCAAGCAACAGAAACTCACTCAACCAATGTGGGTCGTGGAGTTTAATGTCACTTAAAACTCCTTGCCCTATTCTCCTTTTTTCTACAAGACAGATTTGTGGATAAAATTATCTCATGAGAAGTGTCTCAATATCGGGAACTATGTCCTTATTTTCAAACTTTGGCGAGTATCTTTTAAATGGCACTCCTTCTTTATCAATTAAAATTTTTTCAAAGTTCCAAGAAACATCATTTCGACGCACTGGTGACCATTGTATAGGTTTATCATTAGGTTGGGTTTTATAGATAAAATCCGAACCCGTTCCTCCACGATCATCGCATGGATAGGGAATAGAGTCTTTCAAAAACGTCCATAAAGCCTCTTGCTCGTCGCCATTCACAACTGATTTTGTCATTAGTTGAAACTTGGGAGCATAACCATCACCAGGTCTCACATACTTTAACGCGTTGAGGAGTTCAAAATCTTTTTCATAACACTGATGTCCAAATTGGTTACAAGGAAAGCCAAGTATGACAAGATCGTCTCCATATTTTTCTGCCAGGGCGTTCAATTGAACAAAATCCCTAACAGTTGTGCCTCACATAGTTGCTACATTGTTTATAAGGACAACTTTCCCTCTAAATTTAGAATAGGATATTTCTGCACCTTCTGTAGGATTTTCACGCGTACCTCCTCCGAGGGTTTTTCCTGAGAAATCGTGAAACGTAGTCGCTTGGATTGGCATAGCCTTCTGATAAAATTAAATTGAGTTCAGTAGATAAGGAAGAAGATCTTCACCTTAGGGCACACCTTCGTCTTCGTAGAGCGGTTCCTTGAGAAATATTTGGTTTCTCTCCCGTGCAAGCGAGCCAGTGCTCCCACGCGTCTGGTTAAACAAATACTAACCATGAGCTAATGTATCTCCGGGGCAACTCAGATCCTATACAAGAAAGTTACGCGATTGCTAAAACGTACAACATTAATGAAAAGAAGAGAATATATTTTTATTTTTCGCACCCTAAACGTGATTATCGTTGGCGTCTCTGTGACATTTTTTGCTTTTTTCACTTGACTTCCTCCCCACTGCACACACAAGGACACATTTTCAATTTTTGCTGTCTATTAAGAGAAAGAGAGTGTCATTGGCGTCAATGACTCATTGACGAAAAGCAAGTGTTCCAAGAACTTGGAGATGTCAGCTTCTTCTTCAGGATTGAAGAACAACAAGAAAGAGGGAACAAGAAGGAGATATAATAATAACTAAAGGGTACTCTTCCTATGGTCGTAACGTAAGATCAGAATAAGAATATTAAAATAAATAATTATTTCCAAGTGTTTATCTCTGGACTACACGGTTCTTGTTCCATCTTTAGAGTAAAAGTGCTGATATCAAAGAGTGGAAAGATTATATGCAGAATCTTTCACAAAAGTAACACTGCAGTATTACAGCAACTCCGTGTTGTTACGCAATTTGGAAAGCGCTCGTTCTGACTGCTGGAAAATATGGAGTTCCAACTCCCAGTTAAACGAATAAAAGAAGTGGCTGACCTTGCAGTCTACAAAAAATCTGTCGGACGAAAGTATTATCTTAAAATTCTTGGGGTACGAGTATTTATTCTTTCTTTTTCAATTTCTAACTCGCCTCATGATAGAATTTAAATAGTGCAGTATGTGGTATAAAAAACTCCGATAAGGTGTATATTTCGGCTAACTGTCGAAATATTATGCACGTTCTTACGGTTATATCTATGACCTGTGACGGGTATGACTTGAAGCACGAAGAAAGGAGTAACCTGCGTTATGGTAGTTCCGCTTTTCGAGATTGGCATTTGAATGTTACGAGTATTATTCAAGGTATTATTAATGTCACAACTTATTGACACTTTGATTGAAACACAGATTTTCATCTGCAGAGCTTTTATATGATATTCTTCCTCCCAACTTAAGAGTACTTTTTTCTAATTCCTATTTTTGGAGTATTCTAAACTATCTATGCAGTCAGCACTTGTTGAACTACTCCCATACTTTATCCATAGGTACTTTTTCGAGCTTTCCATGCATATGATTTATAATTCCATTCGCAGTTTTGGTAACGAAGCCCGATTGGATTATGGCACTGGACATGAGGCATCATTTGTAGCTTTTCTTGCGTGTTTGAGTAAAATTGGATTTCTCAAGCGTAGCGACCAGGCTTCATTAGTTACGTGCGTATTTAAAAAATATGCTGAGGTTACGAGACATATTCAAAGAAAATTCAGGTAATTCTGGCATGATTTGAATTTTATCTACTCTCGTCCAGCATTGTTATTGTTAATACTCTAATTATTATTCTTGCTATACTATTAAGACTTGAGCCTGCTGGTTCATTAGGAGTTTGGGGTCTTGATGACTACTGTTTCCTTCCTTTTCTTTGGTAAATTTTTTGAATAGAATGGTAGAAGAATAACATACATATATTTCAGGGGAGCTTCACAGTTCATTTTTTCGCAGCAAGTTGTTCCTGGAGCCATACTTGAAGAACAGATTGATGCTTACGACACTAACTATTTATTTCTTTCCAGCATAAGCTTTGTGCGAAAAGTACGTTTTAATAGAGCTTCCGAATGCAAACTCAATAGTTCAGCATAGATGAAGAAGGGACTAATAAGGCACTCATCACCGATGATGTTTGAAATAAGTTCACTTTCTTCTTGGTATAAAATAAACAATGGATTGCTAAAGATGTATGAGGTAAAGTTGAGAAAGAAGTCTTCCTTAATTTATAGTGTTCACTCTCGAGTTTAACAGGTAGAATGCCTGTCAAAATTACCAGTTGTGCAACATTTTTTGTTTGGTTCCTTATTAGAAATGCAACCTGGTTGACAATACCAATTTCTTCTATTTTCTAACTCGTAATTCGCATCATTCACTTGTAATTTATGGTTATCACTTTATATATTGATTGTTTGATCAGGAAAAGAAGAGTTAAATTTAGAAAAATACCTGTTTCACTTCGCTTCGTTTTTTAGACCACTACGTTTTTTTGCCTCTGAATAAAATACAACTCTAAGATAAAAAAGTGAAGGAAAAGGAATTTCAAAAATAAAGTGTCTCACCCAAATATAGTAATTGTGTATCCTATCATTCCTGCAATACTGACAGGATTTCGAAAAATCAGAATTGAAATAATTACAGCAACAGCACCCTTTCAGTGGAAAAATTATGAATAGTAAGAATGCTTAAGAAAAATACCTTTGCATTGCCTAATACCTGCAATGTAAGCGGACTTGTACACTTTGTCACAAGAAAATTTGAAAGATTTACAAGATAAGCAATCAAACAATTCAGTGCAAGTGTGATGGTGAATGCATAGCTTTTCTCACAATTGTTAGTGACTGCAGTCCAAGCATTTCTTTCCATGATGAAGGCAGAGAAAACTAGGATTCCTATGTATTCTTGAAAAAATTCGGATCTTTCAACAAAAATCTTATTACCTAGTGCAAATGGAGACATAAATAAGAGTAAATTCAGCGAATCCATTTTTTCAGTCTCATTCGTCAGCAGTAATCCTTGAAGTACGGACTTGAGAGCTCTTGCAAAAGTAGCAATAAAGCAAGCAATGAAACCATATATATTAAACAACGGTTCGCTATTACTTGCAAGCACAATACCGACTACTACTGGAATTAAGGTCATGTAAACCTGAACATTCATAAAATAAACTCTTATACAAATTCCATAGATAATAAGAATACTACCTCTACAGTTTCTCTCTTCCGAAGTATTACTAAAGAAAGCTTGAAGTATTAGATAAAAATAAAAATTTAAGATCAGCCAATATATGAAAAACATGAACATACCATGGCGGTAAAAAATGGAGTCGTGGAACCTATTGCTTGATTGAAAGAGACTGGAATGAACCGCAGCGATATATTGCCACCCACAACTGATATTACGAAAACTAATGCTAGAACAGCAATTTTTAACATATGTTTTCTGCTCTTGATTTGTTGTCTGTTACTGGAATTACTACAGCATCTCACAACAACGCTAAGAACAAAGCAGGATAGCATATGAAGCATCGTCAGAAATATAGGGAATCGAAAGCCCCATACGCTCAAGAGATATTTATTCAGTAAAAGCACTCCGATATTTGAACAATACCACACACAAATCACAGAAATAGCGAAATAGTCCACCATATGGAACGTTCTTTTGCTCTTTACTGCAGGACTTCCCCTTCTTTCATTTATGGACGTTAAGTTAGAAATCTGTCGAAAGAGGATTCTGCAAATCCGGAAATTATATATCGAGTGCTTCAAAACAGTAATTTAGACTCTTCTTTATTACGTGATTATTAGAACTCGTTTATATCGGCTATGAAGCGCTTGTGAAGGTTCAAGTCAAAGAGCTGTTAGAAATATTCAAACCCGTGAAAATATGATCTACTCTGTGTTCGTGTTTGCAAGTTGAGCCCACTAATGCTATCTAGGACGTTATAACTGACACACTCAAAAGTCCTTTAATGTTGACTGAAGTACGGGGGGAAATCCCTTGGAATTCTCCTTCTTCGTTCTCGTTTCGTTAGGCTTTGGCAAAATTCTATGATGGAGTTCCTTCACTCGATTACCTCTCTTATAGTAGATCAACGAGCACACGGACAGTGACGCGGACTGTGTGTGCTGAGCGAAATTGATATGACATAACAGAGTATCACTATCTATCCTCTATAAGATCAAGAAAAATTCTGAAAAAAATAAAAAAATGGAAAGGGAGCCTCCATAGTGAGTGACCAAGGGACAAAGGGACAAAAGGAGGTAAAAAACCGCAAACTTGACAACCGCAAATAAAAGGTAACAAAGAAAAGGAGCACATGTGTGTCTGTAGTTAATCACGCATCAAGGGTACAATTGCACTATACAAAGTATACATAATCGTCAATTTGAACATAGCAACATACGTACATACCAACAGTAAGTTAGAGCACTGCGACTAAAATTTACAGTCTCCAAAACTTTGTAAGTCCACGAAGCGGGGTCAATTTTACGTTCAGTGGTTTTAACTTTCAGAGGGATTGAAGGAGAAGGAACAGGGTGGTAAATACACGAAAATTAAATAGATTCAGTGGTGTAGAGTAAGAAAATAAATTAAAGATTATACTATTATCTTAATATGCAAAGTGATGAAGTAGTTTGGCAGGTATCATTTTTACTCAAAAAGTTTTTGAGACTAACGTAAGATTTCAGATTATAAATCATGGCCAATGCAGTTTTAAATTGACGACTCCCGGGACGACGTTTTGTAAGAATAAATACAACGTAACTGGATTGTGCAACAGAAGTTCTTGTCCACTTTCAAATAGTCAATATGCGACAATTTTGGAAGAAGAAGGTAAAAAATAAATAACAAAAATAATTTAGTGATAAAGTAATCTTGGTCAATAATAGGACGGATTTTGTTGTGTTTGAAGAGTGTCGAACGTGCACATTTACCTAATAAACTTTGGGAATTCATCGAACTTGATTCACGATATGAAAATGCAATGAAACAAATAAATTCCCAGTTGAGCTATTGGTAAGGATTTTAAGCATATTATGAAGTTAAGTCAATTTTGAGGTCATAGGCCCAAGTTTCTCATTCATAAAAATAAGCAACGTCTTACAAAATTAACGCAGTTAACAATACGTTCGAAGAAAATTGCCAAGACAGAAAGGTTCTCTACTGAATTTCCATGCTTTTCTAATCTAATATTTTAATAAGGGGTAAGTTGGTCCAGGTGACTTCTCGGGAGACAAAGAGAGAGAAGAGGAGAGAAGCAAAGGTTCTTTTCCTAGTACTATTCACAGTGACATTCCTTAGTTTTGTACTTTTTCCATAGGCCGAAGTTGCAGCTCGTATAGAAAAATCTATTGAAGAAGAACTATTGGTAAGGTTTGTTAAGATAGTTTGGTTTTAATTACAAGGATGCTCGTTTAGGATCGTCTTCGACAAGGTACTTACAGTTCAAATTATGCGATTCCGTCTCAAGAATATGGGACCATTTTTAGTGAGGAGGTATCTGGCAAAACTTCATTTGGTGTTTTTATAACTTATTATGGATTTATTTTATAGAAAAGTGCATCTATTCGTACTGGCAAAAGGGAATATGCACATGAACGGAAGCACTTAGAAATTGAATATGAAAAGGATACTAATAGTTAGACAATTCAGTTTTGAAAAGAAAAATTTGGTATCCTTGTGCTTAAAGTTCGTCGTGATCATCAATATCTTCGTGAGCATCATCACTTGCACCTTCTTGATACGCTTGAGAAACAATTGGGTTGCAGATCCCCTCAATTTCTTTAAGTTTTTCTTCGTATTCTTCCGTGTCTGCTTCTTGATTCTCATCTAACCACTCAAGAACTTCCTTCACAGCGTCTTGAA
>Ga0209090_10001234_pt1 | contig 16355 bp, 16 predicted proteins | sample ArcticOcean_MG_C_9_FD_187432 | JGI IMG/M metagenome (GOLD analysis project Ga0209090, IMG submission 187432) | Marine microbial communities from western Arctic Ocean - ArcticOcean_MG_CB2_152 (SPAdes) (version 2) | ecosystem: Environmental > Aquatic > Marine > Oceanic | place: Arctic Ocean... | reverse complement strand
GAAATTGTCAGCACCGCACTGCACTTACTCTATCAGCATAATTACAGAAAACCCATGACCTTCGATGCGTTTTTATCCCGTTTTGGATACAGTTTACTTTGAGATAACGAATGCCTAAAAAAATAGTTGTAAGGACAGGCCCAAAGAAAGAAAAGTTCATTCCCCTGGAAGATGAAATAATTTCAGAGAAAGTAGTTGTTCCGAAGGAAGAAGAGTCTCTTCAGTTACTTGGACAACAAATTAGTGAAGCACGAATTACAAAAAATCTTTCACTAGAAAGTGTTTCTGGACATTTACATATTCCTGTCAACACTCTACAGTCTATCGAAGACGGGTGTAAGGACAATGTACTGCCTCAAGTATTTTTACGTGGCTTGGTCCGCTCATACTGCCTGTTTTTGGAATTGGAAAATACAGGCATTATTGAAAAAACAGACAGGCTTTTGAAATCCGATGATGAAAATGAACCGTTGAACCTAAAATCGCTCAGGCCGGTTTATGAAAACAGGGAATCAAAGCCAATTGGAATAATTTTGACAGTTTTGGTCCTTATTGTTGGAGGATTCTTTGTCTATTCCTTCTACTTTTTGGAGACTCCTGTTTCTTTCAACGGAGACAATAAAACATTAACAAAACCCCTGGTAGTTGAAGTTGAACCAATAATCGAACCGGTACAGAAAAGTACTCCAGCCATTCAGGAATCTGTCAGTCCTGCAGAGCCATCTCCTGAAATTCCTGAAGTATCAACGGAGATTACTCTTGTAGAAAAACAAAAAACTGAGAATACACAAACAATTCAACCCATAGCTCTTCAAAACACTGTGGAGCCACTTGTTCTTGAGGTAGAAGCCTCTGAAGACACTTGGATTAGTATTGCAGTAGATAAAAAAGAAACTAAAGATGTTCGCCTGGATGCAGATAAAATTCAGCAGTGGGAAGCAAAAAAACAATATCTGCTGACACTGGGAAATACTCATGCTGTACGGGTTTTGTTGAATGGAAGAGAAATAGAAACTAACCGCGTTAATCAGTTGCTTACAGACTGGGTAATCGACGCAAGTTTGTTACCGTAGATTTCTTGAAAGCCAAATACTACATGCAGCAATTCCGAGTGTTTAAACACGGTAAGCGCTACCGTCCGCTTAGTCAGCACTATCTAGAACGATTTGGCGAAAAAGTATTTAAGGTGAGTGTTTCTGTCGCAAAATCATGTCCAAACAGAGAAGGTCACAATGGGGCGGCAGTCTGCATCTTTTGCGATGAATGGGGATCCGCCGCCTATCACCAGCAACGAGAAAAACCTATCCGCGAACAAATCCAAATTAACCGAGAAGCTATCCGTAAGCGTTATCGAGCCGAAAAATTTTTGATCTATTTTCAAGCTTACACCAACACATTTGGACGTTTCAAGGAATTGGAATACTTCTACAAGGAGGCTTTGAAGGAAAAAGATGTGGTCGGAATTGTAGTGGGAACTCGTCCTGATTGCCTTCCCAAAAGAGTTTTGCATAAATTTTCAGAAATCGCGCAAGATAACTATCTGTCCGTTGAACTGGGTGTACAAACTTTTGACGATGCCCAACTGCGGTTTCTTTCACGTGGACATGACAGCGCTTCCTCTCTAAAAGCAATCCGTAAATTGAAAACACTACCGGACGTTAATTTGTGTGTGCATTTGATGTTTGGGCTTCCGGACGAAACTGATGCACAAATTCGCAAAACTGCAGAAATTCTGTCTGAACATAAAGTTGATGGAGTAAAATTACACAACCTGCATGTTCTCCGCAATACCCCGCTGGAAAAGTTGTATCGTGAATCCCTTTTTAAACCGGTTGATCTGGAAGAATATAGTCGTAAAGTTGCATTGTTTCTTGAAAATCTTTCTCCAAATATTGCTGTTCACCGCTTAGCTGCAGTTGCTTCGCGCTGGGATGAGTTAGTCGCACCACAATGGACTCGCGAAAAAATGAAAACAACTCAATTTATTGATGATTTTCTGGCTGCAAAAGAGACATGGCAGGGACGTTGTTTTGAGGTTTAAGGTTTAAGGTTTGAAATTTGGGCTTTGAGAATATATGTCACGTCCCTGATGTTTTCTGCATTGAAATTTTATTAAATAAATATTTAAACTTTTGGAAAAAGTAATAACAGCTTGTCATTCACATGAAGCTTCGTCTGGATGACAGATAAGTGTGGTATTCGAACTTTTTAACACTTAATCCTTACATATAAAAAAAACTTGGTTGAAGAAAAAGATACTGTTTTGAAAAATTCAGATGATAAAGTGACTGATGAATTAAATTATGAAAATAATTTGGACAAGGCAATTGCTGATGATTCGGACCGAGCTTTAATAAAGCGGATCCTGGAACTGCTGGAGGATGCAAAGGCCGAAGAAATTGTTTTGATTGATGCACAGCATCGTTCAAGTCTGGCGGATTATTTGCTGATTTGTGAAGGTCGTTCGCAGTTGCACTGCAGAGGGATTGCAGAAAATGTAGAACATAATTTGAAGCGGGAAGGAGAGGCTTCTTTAGGCATTGAAGGTGAGCGTGAAGGGAACTGGGTACTTTTAGATTATGGAAATATTATCCTCCATGTTTTCCATCCTGAAATACGAAAGTATTACAGATTAGAAGAGCTTTATGAGCAGGGACCAGGTCAAAACAGCACTAAAATGTCCATGACCTCAGAATGATTTAAGGTCGAAAAATGTCAAACAAAGAAAAACCAGAATGGTTGGAGGAGTTGGAGAAAGTCCCCCTGACTTCACGATTACGCAGAAAAGAATCCTTGAAACGCTTCAATACATGGCGTGTCGGCGGAGTTGCAGAGTGTTTGATTGACGTTGTCAATGCTGAAGACCTGAGCCTATTACTACCCTTCATAAGCAAACACCGTATTTCCTGGTTTATCCTTGGAAAAGGTTCCAACCTGTTTATCCCCGATACTGTCTGGCCCGGAATAATTTTGCATTTAAGCGGAGAGTTCAAAAGTTGGGTACCTATCGAAGAAAATAATTCCTCCACCTGCAAAAATAGAGTCACTGCGGGAGCGGCACTGGCCGATGTGACATTTGCTCAACGCTGTGTAGCTCAGGGATGGGGAGGTATGGAATTCTTGATCGGCATTCCCGGAACGATTGGCGGCGCTGTTGCCATGAATGCCGGTGCACACGGTGGAGAAACTGCAGATTTTTTGCAGGAAGCAGAGTGGATGGACATGGAAGGTAATTTACATTCCTCAGCCAGACAAAACCTGGAATTCCGCTACCGATATTCTGATCTTATGGGAAATTATGGACGGATTATTACCAGTGCAGTTTTTGAATTACAGCAATCTGATCCGGAAACAGTAAAAAAAAAACTGCTTGAATGTCAACAGTTCCGTATGGAAAAACAACCTTTCAATCAACCCAGCTGTGGTTCAGTCTTCAAAAATCCTCCTGGAGATTTTGCTGCCCACTTAATAGAAACCTCCGGATTAAAAGGTAAAATCAGGGGTGGTGCTCAAATCAGTCCAATACATGCTAATTTTATTGTTAACCTTGGGAACGCCTCTTCAACAGATATTTTATCGTTGATTGATACCGTTCGGGAAACAGTTTTTAGCAAGCATTCCATTAATTTGGAGTCTGAGGTTCAAATCCTGCAGAGTTCAGTATACGAATAACTTTCAGCAGTTTACTATAAACGGATTGCTAACATCCTTTTAGAATCCTGTCTAAAAACCATATAATACCAAACATTTACTGAAAGCCTTGTTTTCCATGCAGGATCTCAAACGACAATCAAATCGACGCCCTGTTGTGCGAAAGCTCCGGACCTCATCAATGAGAGTCCGTAAAAATCACAGCAATCCAATCCCGGGCCTTTCCGTTAAACTCCGCAAACCCAATACCGAACCTGGTTACAGCAATTCCTGGATGCCGCCGTATTTTGTCGAAAATGAACCCGCATTTTTGCGTATGAAAATGCGTTGGCTAATTCAAAAATTTATTGGATTCTGTGGACTGATTTTTATTTTTTGGCTGGTTGGAGGCAGTGTTTGGGTTGGTCAATGGTTTTTTCAACAACCACTTTCAAGGGTCAATATCAAAGGTAACCTGTTGCTGAAAGATGCCGATGTGCTTTTTGCAAGTGGCCTGCGTCAAGGACAACGTTTGATCGATCTCAATCCATATCAGATTGCAGCTCGTCTTCAGACACATCCCATTGTACAAAAAACCGACATACGTAGAAAATTTCCGGACGAAATTCACCTTATTATAAGTGAACATCAGCCTGTTGCTTTGCTTCAGCTTTCACAACAGACGAATGTTTTTTCATCTGCGTCCTTATCAAAAACAAAGTACGTCCTCATTGGAAAAAATCAGCGCCTGCTCAAACTATTAACATTTGATGAACTGCGGGACTCACCGTATAAAAACCTGCCACTGATCAACGGACTGACGGTACTATCCGTAACACTTGGTTCCAGTTTAGATTCACCGGTTCTTGAAAGAGGTTTAAGATTCCTAGAAACATTTCAAACAATGGCTGCAGCTCAAAAAGCTGAACTGCAAAATACGCAGAAAAAACTTGAAGGTCAATTCAGAATAGTTGACTGGTCTTCTCAGCCAATTCACATTGATATTTCTGATCCGCTAAACCTGAAAATTAACTGGCCACTGAATTCATCTGAGAATCGACCTGATTCTGCGGAGCCCCTGCGCACCGTTCCGCTGACGATCCAAATGGGAAGTCGTGATTTCGGCGAACGCTTACGCACCTTCCAAAACATTTATCCTGTATTGGGTAAACAACATCCAGGATTAAAAAGTATTGACCTGCGCTACAAAAATAGGGTAATGCTAGTACCCTGATCTAAACTCAAAACAAAAATACAGGAACGTAGACATTTTGTCTGCTGGCATTTAATGGAGCATGACAATGGCCTTGTTGGATGAACTGGTGCTGAAAGAAGATTTGGATCCGGAAGTGATTGGGCAGACCAGCAGCGCTTTCAAAAACCTCCCTGAGCTTGAGAAAATAAGGCGTCTGATTCAGATGGATTTGCTGGAAGAACCTAACCTTCTCCGGAATATGTCAGACCGTTATAACCTCCCGCTGCTTTCAACAACACTTGATGAAGTCCAAAATTACGAAAACCTACCTTTGTCAAAGCAACTTTATGAACGTACCGGCATTTTACCGATGCGTCTGGGATCAAAGTGTGCCTGCCTGTTGTCAGTTCAGTCAAACTGGTTGAAGATGAATCAGGTTGCCTTTCATCTCGGCGAACCGATTTATTGGTATTTAGCACAACAGCAGCAAATTGAAGCACTGCTTCAAACTTCTCATTTGCAGATTGAAGATGCTGATATTTCTGCAACCGACAGAATTCATCATTTGTTTGAAGAAGCTATTTCCCGCAGAGGATCAGATATTCATCTTGAACCTGAAAAAAATCAGATGAGAGTCCGATTCAGGATTGACGGATACCTCCAGGACTCCGCTCCAATGCCGATGAGTTTCCACCCACTTATTTTCTCACGAATTAAATTATTGGCCGGAATGGACATTGCTGTCAGGCGCCGTCCTCAAGACGGACACTACACATACAACTCCAACAGTAATCGCATTTTTGACGTTAGAGTTTCAACTTTGCCGGGTCAATTTGGGGAAAAACTGGTGCTGCGGCTTTTGGATCAGATACCGGTACAACACAAATTGGAAGCACTCGGTTTTTTCAAAAATGACTTGGAAATGCTTTATCAGGCAAGCCAGGCTCCAAGCGGTTTGATACTAATGGTTGGACCGACCGGAAGCGGCAAAACAACTACACTCTATGCAATCCTAAATGCACTGAATTCACAAGAAAAGAATATACTTACAATCGAAAATCCTGTTGAATATCACATAGAAGGTATCACCCAGGTTTCAGTCAAACCGGAACAAGGTTTGGGTTTTGCAGATACACTAAGAGCAGCACTGCGTCAGGATCCGGATGTTCTGTTGATCGGAGAAATAAGAGATGAAGAGACTGCAAACATTGCCGTCAAAGCTGCGCTTACGGGACATTTGGTACTCTCAACACTTCACAGCAGTGATGCTGTAACTGCGATTCAGCGTCTGTTGAACCTCGGTATTGCTCCGGATTTATTAGCAGAAACATTGACAGTAATCGTTTCCCAAAGATTAGTGCGCCGCCTCTGTTCACACCAGAACGGAAACAAGTCAAATCCTAATACTTCGGACAAAAACTGCTTGAGGTGCAGGGGTACGGGCTACTCCGGCCGCATTCCTGTCTACGAAATTCTGAAGGTGAATTCTCTGGTACGAGACCGGATTCAGGCTGGTGACACAGGTAAGAAATTGATACGCCCAGAACCTGAACTTTACTTTCACACAATGGAACAAACTGCTCAACGCTTGACCAAAGAGGGTTTGACTGACTGGAAAGAAGTACAGCCGCTGTTACTGAATGTTTAAGTATTGAAAGAAGTTTTGAGACTTGAGGCTGTAATAATAATTTAAGATGTTAATCAGTTCTTTCTGAACAGAGATCTTAGATTTGTGGGAAAGCAATTAAATCCCTTGATCAAACAACCTCTTGTTACTGCCTCATAGCTGCAACACCATATCACTTTGGCGGAAACAATACACTAACTCTAAACCTGTCTCGTCGCTGAAAGCCTTTCACAACATAAATACTGTGTGAGATTAAATATGCATAACTTTTGCACGATTTTGGCAAGAAAGTCTTTGGATGCTGTTTTTGGTAAAATAAACAAACTCTATCCGTAAAAGCAGATTAACTGAAACCTATTGTATATGTTGGTACCGATCGTGTTGGTCAAGTAAGAATTTGAATATAACTGATCTGTTACGGCAACTGCGGCAGACTGATGTTATTCGGCAGATCTGATTAAAGCTATTCTCAAATTGGTTGTAGTCAAGTTAATATAGTGTTAATATAATAAGATATTTTCGGCCATTTTCTATATAAATGTTTGTATGAAAAACTTTTCAATCCTTCTGCTTAAAGATAGTAACTTTGGAGTAAGCCAGTATCATTTTGGGTCAAAATTTATGTTTTTTTTGTTGACCTTGATACTGATTGGGGCTGGAGCTTTAGGTTGGAAATTTTTCGACCAGCACCTGACAATCTTGAAGCAGGCCCAGTTACTTGAAAAGCAGGAAAATAATCAGTTAGCATTTCAGCAGAGGATTGATCTCTATGACGGTCGGGAGTCCAGAATTTCGTTTCTTGAAAATTATGTTGAAGAATTGAAGCAGTCTTCACATAACAGTAACGTAATGTTTATGAAACATTTGGCACTATCCCGTTCCACCACACATAAGTTGGAGGAATTGCATGATTACATATGCCAGACATTGGAGGCTCAATGTACACCAAAACTCAAGGATCAAACAAATCCTCAACAGACAGTGCAGTGGTTGGATCAGATATATCAGGATTTTCTGCTGTTTAATCAGTCTTTGCAGGAATTTGCTTCAAATCGTAGAAGTTTTGAAGAACAGGCAAATACCATTCAGCAGTTACGAGGACAACTCGTTGAAACAGAACAGGATTTGGCTGAACATATGGAGTTCCTCAAAGTTAATCAGGCAACGGTCATCCGGCTAACAAAAAAGATCAGTAAAACTACTGGAATAAGACTCAGCAAAACCGATAAAACGAAACGAGTAAAAACTAAAACTGGGCGTGGAGGTCCTACAATTTTGGATAGCTTGTCACTCGACTCACCGCAAACTTTGTTAAGTTCCGGAAGTTTGCGTAGTTTTCTTTACAATAATTCTGATAACTACTACGAAACCGTGGCCCAACTGGAGGATTTAAGCCAGTTGATTGAACGAAATCAAAGTTTCTGGAGGCATACTCCGACCATGATTCCCGTTAGAAGCAGAGCATTATCTGATAATTTTGGAATGCGAACGGATCCGTTCACCAAGAAACGTGAGTATCATGCTGGCATTGATTTCAGAGCAAAAAGAGGCACCCCAATTCACGCTCCTGCAGATGGCACTGTCCGGATTGCAGACCGCAAATCAGGATTTGGACTGCTTGTGGAACTACAACATGGAAGAGGTTTCTTTCCCGGAAAGAAAAATCATGTTCGCTACAGAACACGTTATGCTCATCTTTCTAAAATAAAAGTAAGACGTGGTCAGAAAATTAAACGTGGAGACTTGCTTGGATTAGTAGGAAGCACTGGACGTAGTACTGGTCCACATTTACACTATGAAATGATTATTAATGGACGACATACAAACCCTCTGTTTCCAATTTCCAGGTTTAATCCGGACCAGCTTCTTTATCGAAATTGAGTGCAAGGCTAAAAAATTAACATGCCGAACCAAAATACTGCAGCAAACAAAGGACTTGGATTCCTAGGTGAGGATCTATATGTAGAGGGTACCATCCACTCACAAAAGAAAATGGTTGTGAGTGGAACAGTAGATGGATCCATATTTTGCGACCAGGAGATTGTTGTTTCGGAAACTGGACAAGTCAAAGGAAAGATTGAAGGTAATATAGTACTGGTTGCAGGAAAAATCAATGGCGATTTGCTGGTCCATGAACGCCTTGAGGTCAATGTAACTGCAAATATTAAAGGTGAGGTACAAGTTCCTTCAGGAAAACTTTTAATTCAGGAAGGAGCCAAACTGGACGCTCAGTGCATCATTCTTAACAAAGAACCTTCCGGCAAAAAAGCATTAACCTGATTTAATTGAGCAACAAAACTTCTGTGGCCAGCAGATAATTATTTTTAATTTTCAATAATGCAATACCCAACTTCAAAAAATAGTCTTAAACAGCAAAACAAGCCAGTTGAACAGTCAAAACTGCTTAAGAATCATGACAGAATTCTGTATGTTAGCGGACTGTTTTCTCCACCAAAGGTACAAGAGATTCCTGTTGTTGGCATGGCAAAAGAAACTGAAGAGTGGAGCTCGTTGTTCTCACTTGTCTTAATTGCAGGGTTTGGTGTGGTTATGCTCATAATCTCAGTGATTGGGAGTTATGGAATATTAGCCACCAGCCGACTGGAAGCGCATGAACAAATGCTTCTTCAAAAGCTTGAATCGATGAAGGTTGAGAAAACTTTGATGCAAGAAGAAGTTTTGGCATTGAAAACCAGTCCGGAATATATTGAATTGATTGCACGCAAAGAGTTGGGTTTAGTGCATTCCACCGAGCTGATTTATTATCTCCCTCCTTCAGACAAAGATTCCTCCCGCACCGATAATTAATTAAAAAATGCGGTCTTCAAGTTTTTCAATAGATTGTTGAATGACTTCCGGAATAGTGGTTGTCTGACTTTTTTGATAGTTGTAGCACACCACAATTCCAGTACCTTCTGCAACCGGACCCTCATGCTTCTCACTGACGAGCAGATATTCCATTGTGAAACGTTTTTCGTGCAAATCTGTTATTTTTGCACCCGCAAATACAGTGTCCGGATAAGTGAGGGGAATCCGATAGCGGCAGGAAGTGGAGCCTAATATTGGACCAATGCCCATTTTTTCAATTATTTTCAGCCAGCCTAAAGTCTCAAAATACTGGATTCGGGCACTCTCAAAATAACGAAAATAGATCACATTATTTACGTGCTGAAATGAATCCATGTCTCCCCAAATTACTGGAATTTTTGTGACAACAGGAAAAGTTTTTAAAAGTTCTTTCATAAATTTTCTCAATGAGTGAAATTAATAAACAAAAAGAGGGCTTACCCAAAAAAATAGCCTTGATTATCTGCAATGGTAATCCTCCACCGGAAAAGCTGTTGCACCAGTTATGGCAAGAAGCAGATTATCGGGTAGCAGCCGATGGGGGTGCAAATCAGCTGTACTACTATAATCTGATCGCGGATGCAGTGGTTGGTGATTTTGATTCAATTAAGCCGGAAGTCCGGAAGAAATTACCAAACTCTAGGCTATTTCATGTTAAAGAACAAGACACCAACGATGCCGACAAAGCAGTTCGACATTGCTTGAAACACGAATGCACTGAAATACACATTCTTGGAGCAGAAGGTAGGCGTAATGATCATTTCCTTTCAAGTCTGGAAATTCTATTTAAATACACACCAAATGTCCGCCTCATTTTGTGGACTCCGCTGGAACGCATGGAGTTTATTCTTGACAACTGGAAAGAGAATCTTCCGCTAGGAACAATTCTTTCTCTGCTGCCGCTTTTCGGTGGTGCTCAAGGTGTCGTCACACACGGATTAGAATTTTCTCTGGACAGTCATGATTTGCTTCCAGGAAAAACACCTTCCGGAGTCTCAAATCTTGTAATCAGCAATCCTGTATCAGTAACTCTAAAAAAAGGTCAGCTGTTACTTGTTGTTCAGCACACCACAAATTATTAATAACACTCTGAATCAGATAAAAGTCAGAATAACTGTCAAAGTTATAATGCTGTAAAGCGTTGAAAAGAGTACCGTCGTAGTAACAAATTCAGGAAGCAGTTTGTATTCCAATGCAATGATTGAAGCAAGTACAGCTGCGGGCATTGCTGCCTGAAGAATGCCGGTACTGCGTTCCAGACCTTCCAGCCCAAAATAGGGTACAATGAGCAGCGCCAAGACAGGACCTCCTATCAAACGTACTGTACTTGCAGCAAAAACGTTGAAGTTAATCTTAATTCGTGGAATCTCTCCCATTTGAACCCCAAGTGTAATCAACATCACAGGGATCATTGCCTGCCCCAAGAGTCCACTCAAACGTGATAGAAAAATTGGTACTTCTACATCAGTAATATTGAAAACAAGAGCCGGAATCAGGGCTATTAAAGCCGGTGTTTTAAAAACAGAAAAGACAGCTGTCACACCTCCGCTGCGAGCCCAACTTGCCACACCAACACAAATTATAAAAGAAATAAAGACAGTCGCCACAAAATAAACAGTGGCAAAGGTCCGGGCTGTCTCTCCCAATCGAAATACAATTAACGGCAGGCCAAAATTACCAACATTGCCAAACGTTGCAATCAGCACGAAAGCGGCTGTAATTTCCCTGGACTGGCGCAGAGCTTTACCAACCAAAAAACCCAACAAAGCAACCGCAATTTGGGTAACAAGAATAAAACTGAGCATCCGTAAAGCCAACTCAGAATCAATTTTCGCCTCACTGATAATATTAAATACAAATGCCGGAATGAACACAAAATAGGCAGTTCTTGAAAGTGACCGTGCATCAATTTTTAAACGTGGGCCAACAAAATAACCTATAACAACAAGAATAAAAACTGGTGTGACAACATTGAGGAAAACTAAGAAGATCCCACCAATATTTTCCATAAAGATAAAACTGCTCATATTCTAAAGCTAACAAATCATTAAGTGTAGGTTATGTTAAGATCAAAGATTTAATTTAATATTTTATCAGGATGTTCGCATTCAAGGGAAATCACACAATGTCCACAATCAGGTTTTCGTGCCCTGCAGACATAACGTCCATGCAGAATTAACAAGTGATGTGCGTCTTTTTTCCATTTTGCAGGAACTACTGACATCAATTTTTGTTCAACTTTTATGACAGTTTCTCCTGGTGCAAGCCCGATACGGTTTGATAGCCGAAAGATGTGAGTATCAACTGCAATCACAGACACCCCAAATGCAGTGTTTAAAATCACATTCGCCGTTTTTCGTCCCACTCCCGGAAGTGCCTCTAAATCCTCTCTTTTATCCGGAACCTCCCCTTTGTGCAACTTCACCAGTTGTCCACAAGTTGCAGCAATATTTTTTGATTTTGTCGGTGCAAGTCCAATACTCCGAATGTGCGCAAATATTTTTTCTGAACCAGCCTCAAACATTTTTTCAGGCGTAGGAAATGCGGAAAATAATTCTGGAGTAACTTTGTTTACAGAAACGTCTGTAGCCTGCGCACTGAGAATTACGGAAATCAATAACTCGAAAGGATTCCGGTAGCAAAGCTCCGTCTTCGGATTCGGAATTGAGTCGCTCAACTTCCGAAAAAGACTAGCTATCTTTGCAGATTTCATGGATAAAACATCTCAAATTTGTTTCATTAACTGCATATTCAGTTACCTGTCTGCAGATTTTGACTCATATAACTTGTTTTAGGAACCGTCCCATATTTATTTCCAAAACTGAAGACAATCTATCACAAATGTAGAACAATGCCAGTCATGAGTTAAATTGACAATTAACACTAATAAACTGACAATGGACAACAATCCAATAATGAAACCGCCCACTATGGTCTTTCAAAATTATTGAAATTAAAAACCGATTACAGGTTTAGCACATGAAACAACTTGATTTTCTACCTCTCCGGATCTCAATTCTGGTGGTTTCTGATTCTCGGACTGAAGAAACCGATACTTCCGGAAAAATACTTACTGAACGTCTCACAGAAAATGGACACATTCTGGCGGAAAAATGCATTGTGCCGGATGATATTTATCAGATTCGTGCAGTAATGTCCCGCTGGATTATTGATCCGGCAGTAGACATTATCCTTAGCACCGGTGGCACCGGACTCACCGGACGTGACGGCACTCCTGAAGCAGTATTCCCTTTATTTGACAAAGTAATCGAGGGCTTCGGTGAATTGTTCCGACAGATATCATATGATGAAATCTCCACCTCAACTATCCAGTCAAGAGTCACAGCTGGAGTTGCCAACGGAACTTATATTTTTTGTTTGCCGGGTTCTTCCGGAGCTTGTCGAACAGGTTGGGACAAAATACTAGCAACTCAACTTGATATCCGCAGTCGACCCTGTAACTTCGCAGAATTAATTCCAAGATTGACTGAAAAATAGGAAATAGGCTCAGTTGTCAGTTATCAAGCTTAACACTTTTAAAAAATTGAAAGACTGCTTTCAATGAGTCAACAGCTCACTCTGTAGATTCTAATTTTCTGTTTCTGATGCAATAAACTCCTGTACCACAGGAACAAGTCGCTCCATCCCTTCTTCCATAGGACAGACAACTGGTAAGCCCAAACACTCTTCCAATTTTTGCTGTTCTGACTCCAGTTCTTTTTTAGTGAGATCGTAACTGTTAAGTGTTATAGCTAAAGTTTGAGAACCATATAAACGAATCAGTTCCAATTCTTCCTCAATCGGCGGCATCGGCCAAAGTTTTCGATCATCATCAGTCAGATAATATTTCTGCTTTGGCGCATATTGTAAAATCACACCTTTGGCCAGTGCACTGCAAAGATATTCAGAACCGCATGGTCCGGAAGGATTGCGTAAAGAAGACTGACCTTCAAGCAGCATCAAGTCAGGATTTTCCTCCTGATCACAACGAAAAATTGCATCTTCCAGTTCTCCACTGACAAAATCATTGAGGGTTGAATCAAGAATAAATCCATAGCGTCCACCTTGCAGTTTGCCAGTCTGCCCGGTGTAAATCATTTCGGTACGAATGCCCTGCTTACGACAGGCATCTCTGAGCCAAAGACTGGAAGTACGCTTACCCAAGGCACAGTCCATTCCAAACATGGCAATTCTTGGAGCACGGACATTCAGAATATCTCCTGTCCAAAATGCCTGATCCTTTGCCCTTTTAGGTTTTCGAATATCAAGCAATTTGGCCTGATTTTTCTCAGCTCTTTGTACTAATTCAGGATCATCGCTCAGATAGTGGTGCAGACCGTTTACAACATGCATACCTCTGGACAGTGCTTCAAGCAACTCTATACGAAGTCCCTCGGGGATTACCCCGCCTTGAGTTGCAATCCCAATAATTGCGTATATACCACGTCCGCTTTCTTCCAAAACTAGTTTGTTTCTTGAACTTCTGGCTATTAAAAATTCATTAATGGTTGCATGAATTGGGATGTCTAGCATCTGACCGTCAACGAGTTTTCCTGCATCCTGTCCGGCAAAGTTTTGGTCGATGACAGCAAGAATTTCATATTGTTCTGAATTACGAATCAGACCAAATGCAGTCTTTGCATTATGAGAATCAAATAATCCACTGGTGAGAATAATTGCTTCTTCTTTCAAGGGAAATCTTTTTAAATTAAGAGTTATGATCGTTTAGTTATAAGTCTTAAATCCACAAATTGTCTTTTCAACCTAAGAATAAAACTCAATGATATTAGCATAATAACATATCCAAAATTTCTCACTTCGTTCAAAATGACAAGGAATTAGAATTTATTAAAGGTTCATCAGTTATAGTTATTTGATTATAGTATTATCGGACACTGCGTTTATTGCGCGATCTGTTTGTCATTATACTTCAAGACTTTTTTTAGTAAAAGTGCATCTCCCAAAGGATTTATAAAATAATTTTTTCGGATGCCTGTTTCTTGATAACCTTGTTTGTAATACAATTCAGTTGCAGCTTTGTTTGCAGAATTGACTTCGAGCCAGAGTGATTCCAGATTAGCTGATTCCGCTAATATTTCCAACTGCTCTAACATAAATTTAGCCAGCCCTTGTTTCCTCCAATCCGGCAGAACTGCTAATCTGAGTATTTGCAGTTCCGGAGGTACTGACTGAAAAGACAGCATTCCTACTTGAGCTGCAGTTGGAACTTGCAGCAGCCAATTTGAGAAAGTAGACTGCTCCTGCATTTCCCGATAATCTTGTTCACTCCATGCAGCACTGAAGCAGAGGGAATCCATTTTCATCATTTCTTTTGGCGAAGGATGCAAACAAAAATTGATGCCCTGGATACGATGAGCTGAAGACGGAATCATCACTTCTTCTACTATTTTATTTAAAAATAACTTGTAAACTACCAGAAGATTAGCTATAAATATATGTTTAATAAAATTTATTAAAGAGAAGCGGAATCTGTCTGTCATGGGATGAGGACAACAGAGCCGATTCTTTATGATTCACTTCAGAGCCAGTGCGTCCGATTATATCCCACGGACATTTAACCAAGCCATCATAAGGAGATTTTATGGCTGTCATTTCAATGAAGAAATTTTTAGTAGCTGGAGTCCACTTCGGTCACCAGACAAAACGTTGGCATCCCAACATGGCGCCGTACATCTACGGCATAAAAAACGGTGTTCACGTCATCGATCTGCGTCAGACACTGACCAAGCTCAAAGAAGCTTACGAATACGTTAAAGCCTCTGCAGAAGAAGGACGTGTACCACTATTCGTTGGCACAAAAATCCAAATACAACGTATCGTTAAAGAAGAAGCCGACCGATGTGGGTGCCCCTACATCAATTTTCGATGGCTGGGAGGTTTGTTAACAAACTTTGGTACTGTAAAGCAGTCAATCGCACGAATGAAAACCTATGAAGAAGTTGCAGGAGAAGACGGCAGTTACGAGGGTGTGATCAAAAAAGAAGCTCTGATGATGGAGCGAAAACGCGTGAAGTTAGAGCGATCACTCGGCGGAGTGCGGAATATGAAAAGTGTACCCTCGATGCTTTTCATTACAGATTGTCATAAAGAACAGCTTGCAATGAAAGAGGCACAAAAGTTGGGAATACCAGTTGTTGGTATTGCTGATACAAATTGTGATCCTACCGGTATAGACTTCGTTATTCCTGGGAATGACGATTCCCCACGTGCAGTTGCCATTTATGCAGATGTAATCGCTACTGCAGTCATGGAAGGTCTTGCTGCTCGAAAACAAACTAGAATAGAATCGATTCCTGAAGAAAAAGCTGCTGCTAAAAAAGCAAAGCCTGAAGTGAAAGAAACTGATGTTCTTTCTGAGGCAAAAGCTGAAGTAACACCTGCCAATATAAAAGAGGAGAAGACCGAATCTGCTCCGGAAGCAAAGCCTGAAGTGAAAGCAAAGCCTGAAGTGAAAGCAAAGCCTGAAGTGAAAGCAAAGCCTGAAGTGAAAGCAAAGCCTGAAGTGAAAGCAAAGCCTGAAGTGAAAGCAAAGCCTGAAGTGAAAGCAAAGCCTGAAGTGAAAGCAAAGCCTGAAGTGAAAGCAAAGCCTGAAGTGAAAGCAAAGCCTGAAGTGAAAGCAAAGGAGAATAAAACTGAGGTTGTTACCGAAGCCAAATCTATAGTGGAAAAAACACCAGCTAAAAAAACTTCTGCTACTGCAAAAAAAGTCGAAACTGCTTCCGTGGGGAAAGTTCCCGCAGCAAAAGTGATTAAGGCTAAAAAATCGGAAACAAAAAAATAAACAGTTCCTACCAGATAATCTTTCCGGAATTACAACTTGTAAATCCAGAAACCACATAAAAGCTTAATAAGCATTGGAAGTATAAACAAAATGGCAGCGATTACAGCAGCAGCAGTAAAAGAGTTAAGGGAAATCACCGGAGTTGCAATGATGGATTGCAAGAAGGCCCTAGTTGAAGCAGACGGAGATCTGGAAGCAGCACAAGATTATCTGCGGAAAAAAGGACAGGCAAAAGCCCTGAAAAAATCTTCCCG
>Ga0209090_10001232_pt1 | contig 16370 bp, 13 predicted proteins | sample ArcticOcean_MG_C_9_FD_187432 | JGI IMG/M metagenome (GOLD analysis project Ga0209090, IMG submission 187432) | Marine microbial communities from western Arctic Ocean - ArcticOcean_MG_CB2_152 (SPAdes) (version 2) | ecosystem: Environmental > Aquatic > Marine > Oceanic | place: Arctic Ocean... | reverse complement strand
TTATAGTGATAGATAAATACTTGGTGGGCAGCTATAGCTCAGTTGGTTAGAGCGCCTGGTTGTGGACCAGGAGGTCCTTAGTTCAAATCTAAGTAGCTGTACCACCTAATTTAAACCTCTATCCTCTAGTAAAGCCCCTATATTAGGGTTATTACCTTTAAATTTTCGGTATAACTCCATAGGGTCTTCAGTTCCGCCCTTTTCAAGAATATATTTCCTATATTTACTTGCTAAATCTTGATTATAGATATCTCCACTCTCTTTAAAGGCAGAAAAAGCATCTGAATCTAGAACTGCAGCCCAGATATAACTATAATACCCTGCTGAATAAGAGGAGCTGAAAATATGTTGAAAATAAGTAGTTCTATAACGAGAAACTATTTCATCTATTAGTCCTATTTTTTCGAGAGACCTTTTTTCAAAATCATTTGTATCCTGAATATCAGTTGACTTAAGACTATGCCAATCCATATCCAAATAAGTTGCTGCTAGATATTCAGTATTAGCAAATCCTTGGTTAAATTTACTTGCATTTTTCATTTTACCAATCAATTCATCACTTATTACTTCACCGGTTTTATAATGTCTTGCATAGGATTTTAATAACTCTGGTTCACTTGCCCAATGCTCTAATACTTGAGATGGGAATTCGACGAAATCTCTTGAAACTGATGTTCCTGATAAACTTTTATATTCAGTATTAGTTAAAAGGCCGTGAAGACCATGACCAAATTCATGAAATAAGGTAGTGACATCTTCAAAACTTAAAAGAGAAGGCTTATCTTTAGAGGGCGGAGGAAAGTTACAAACATTAACCACTATTGGTCTTTCCCTTCCATCAAAATTTGACTGATCTTTAAAGGTACTCATCCATGCGCCGCCTCTTTTACTTGAACGAGTGTAATAGTCACCAATATACAATCCTAAATGAGATCCATTTCCGTCTTTAACCTCCCAAACTCTTGCATCAGGATGATAAAGTTCAATATCGAATTTTTCTTCAAATTTTAGCCCAAAAAGTTTATTAGCAGTTTTGAATACTCCATTAATAACATTGTCCAGGGTAAAGAAATTTTTTACTTCCTCTTCGTCGAGGTTATATTTTTCTTTTCTAACTTTTTCGGAATAATGCCACCAATCCCAAGAGGCAATCTTAAAATTTTGGCCTTCATCATTAACAAAGTTTTGCAATTCCTGAAGTTCATCCTTTGCTCTATTTAATGCTGGTTTCCATAATTGATTAAGTAGCTCATAAACAGCATCAGGTGTTTTAGCCATTGTATTATCAAGGACATAATGAGCATGGGTATCAAAACCAAGAATATTGGCTTTTTCGACTCTTAATGAGGCAATTTTTGCAGTGATATTTTTATTGTCATATTCGTTATTATTATCACCTCTCATTATATAGCCGTTATATAGTTTTTCTCTTAAGTCTCGGCTTTCTGAGTAGGTAAGAAAAGGATACATACTGCTTCTATGTGAAGTAAATATAAATTTATTCTTATATTTAATATCAGAGGTTTTCTTATATTTATTATCAGCCTCTTCTTTGGCAAGGATTACAATATCGTCTGGCAGACCATTTAAATCATCCTTATTAAGTATAATTTCAAAATTATTTGTTTCCGCTAATAAATTTTGAGAAAATTGTACTGAAAGTTTTGAAATTTCTTGATTAATATTTGAATATCTATCCTTATCTCGACCTTTTAGAAGGGCTCCACTTCTAATAAATCCTTTATAAGTTTCTTCTAGGATTCTTCTTTCTTCTCTCGATAATTCTAGACTATCAACTTCTTCCCACAATAAACTAACTTTTTTAAAAATATTTGGATTAAGACTAATTGAGTCATAATGCGCGGAAAGTCTTGGAGAAATTTCTTTTTCAATATCCTGTAATTTATTATTAGTTGTAGACCCTGAAAGGTTAAAAAATACATCACTAACCTTATCTAAAAGCACACCAGAACGTTCCATTGCAACTATAACATTATCAAAGGATGGCTTATCTGAATTAACAATTATTTGATTTATTTCATCATTATGCTCTTCCATGCCTTTTAAAAAGGCAGGCATAATATGTTTTTCCTCTATTTCAGCGAAAGGAGGTATTTCAAATTGAGTGTCGTAATTTTTGTAAAAAGGATTTTCCATGGCGTGCATATTAGAAAAATTAATTGTTATAATATATAAAAAAATAATAACTTTTTTTATTTTTTTAAAAAAAAATTTCAAGACAAACTTAGGAATTTGAATAAAAACGACTATAGATATTCATAGTCATTTCTCTTAAACCATAAAATAAAGTTGAAAATACCAAAGTGCTTATCAGTAATCTGAGGTCAAAAGGTATTGCAAATAAATAGGTATTAAAAAGTGAATAGCCTAAGCCACCTGAAAACCAGACAGAAAAATTAACAAAGATATGCCAGGCAGCAACCGAGGAAATTCCTCTTATAATAAGATTTTTATAAGAAAGATCTCTTGATAAAACAGATAAAATACTGGCAAATAAAATACAAAGATAAACAGCTGGCATTGAGGAGTAGAATCCCAAAAATGGGTCTGTCAAAATTAAAACTCCGACTGGTAAAAATAATTGAATATAGCGATTACCAGTTAAAAAAGGAATAAAGGATGCTACCGCGATAATAGGAGTAAAATTAGCAGGCAGGCCGATAAATCGACTTAAAATTAAGCAAATAATAAACAAACCAGCTGATTTAATAAACTCTATCACTTTATACTCTCCTCAAGCTTTGAATTATAATTTTATAAAATATCAATAATACTTTCATTTTTAAAGGATTAAGGTACATATGTCATGCTTTACAGAAATTATTCTGTCAAAAAGGATCCTATAATGTCTTTATTAAAAAAAATTATCTCATTTATTCATAAAGAAGGTTGGAAGTTTGCGTCTATTTTCTTCCTACTTTCATTAGTATTTCTTATGATATGGTTACCTTTGGCAATAGTAGGATTTCTTCTAACATTTTTCGTAATCTGGTTCTTTAGAGATCCGGAGAGAATAACTCCAGGTAATCAAAATAAAATAGTAAGTCCTGCTGATGGAAAAATATGTCTTATAGACAAAGCTCAGCCACCAGTTGAATTACTCCTAGAATCAAAAGAAATGCTTCGCATATGTATTTTTATGAATGTATTTAATGTTCATGTTAACAGAAGTCCTGTTAAGGGGGTTATTGAAAAAATCACTTATAAAGCGGGTAGTTTTTTTAATGCCAGCCTAGATAAGGCTAGTGAAAAAAATGAAAGAAATAGTTTAATTATTAAAGCCAATGACAAAAAAATAATTGTCGTACAAATAGCGGGTCTAATAGCCAGACGTATTATAGGCTTTACCAAGGAAGGCGATAAAATCGATGCTGGAGAGAGGTTTGGTTTAATTAGGTTTGGTTCTAGAGTAGACGTTTATCTTCCAGAAGGCGCTGAATCAGATGTTAATGTTGGAGATAAAGTAAAGGCAGGTGAGACGATAATTGGCTCATTATAAATTTTAAAGTTGTCTTAAATAATAAATGGAATAAAAGCTTAATTATGAAAAAAAATTCAATCAAATCAATGATACCAAATATTACTACTTTAATAGGGCTTTGTTTTGGAATAACAGCAATACGATTTGCTTTATCGAGTCAATTTGAGTTAAGCGTAATTTGTATCGTAATGGCATCTGTATGTGATGTATTGGATGGAAGGTTTTCTAGATTTCTTAAAAGTGAATCACTTTTGGGAGCAGAGCTAGACTCTTTGGCTGATTTTTTAAATTTTGGTATAGCACCCGGTCTATTAATTTATATATCTATTCTTCGTGATAGCGGAATGTTTGGCTGGATTGCAATACTAACTTTTATAGTTCTAGCGTGCCTTCGTTTGGCAAGATTCAATGTTGAAGCTGACACCAAAAATAAAAAATATCCAAATTTCTTTACTGGAGTTCCAACTCCTGCAGGAGCTGGTTTGATTCTATTACCTCTTATTCATTCATTTTTAGGATTTAATTGGGGATTTGAAACAACAAATATAACAAGCGCTTATACTATTTTAATTGGACTTCTTCTTGTAAGCAAAATACCTACATTCTCGGGAAAACATATACGATTTCAAATTAAAAAGTTTAGAGATCTTAAGATTATTCTATGTGTAGCTATTTTATTCATTTGTCTTCTTAATATGCCATGGATCACATTAAGCCTTGTAGGACTTGTATATATAATATCTATTCCTTTATCTATTAGATCTTGGAGCCTACTTTCAGACCCAGAAGAAGATTCATCCTTAGAAGGCTAATATTTATTGCTTGGGCATAGGAACTAATTTATTTGTTGAAGTTCCTTTGGCTATTAGAATGCCTTTCTCAGAAAATAAAGAGCCCTCAACAAAAGCAATTGACCTACCAAGTTTAATCACTTTAGCTTCGGCAATAACTGGACCAGGATTAGCGGACTTAAAGAAGGTTATTTTTAGCTCAAGAGTTAAAGGACTAAACTCAAAATTTGTTGGGATCATGACACTGTGGGCCATAGCTGAATCAATCCACCCCGTTACATATCCACCTTGTACAATATTACCTGAATGACAATGACGATGTTCAGCTATATATTCAATTTTAATAGAACTTTCTTCCTTGCTAAATTCTATAATTTTGCTAAAACCCAGCCCTTGAAATAACGGCTGCTCCCTCATGTGTTGTGAACGCTCTTCTATATTCATAATTCATTATCCAAAATCATTAGTAACAATAGTATCCGAACTGATAATCAGATTATCGCCGACATTATAAAGTAATTCCTCGAGTTTAGTAGTAGGTAAATTACCAGAATCTGTATCCTGATATGATATTGTTATGTCTATAACAGAAGAATCTTTATCGCCTATATGTTCATAATTTGTGAATCTAACAAAGACCAGGTCAATTTCAGGCCAAACATAAATTAGTTGTCCATCTAAGCCCCTTGCTGAAAAAAAGTTATATTCGACATCTTCACGACTATTGCTTGTCCACCATTGAAACCCATAAGAGGCTAAACCATCATACTGAACTGTCGCAATTTCAAGCCAATCAGAGGAAACAATTTCTTTATTTTCCCACTTTCCATCCTGAGCAATCATTAATCCGAATTTAGCAAAATCTCGAGGTGTCATATCAAGGCTAGAATAAGTAACTGTATTCCCTGCTTGATCAGTCCACCACTTATCTTCAACATCCAAAATATTAAAGAGTTTTTCATCGGCATAATTTTGAACAGATGACCCTGTTGCATTTTCTAAAATCTCACCTAATAGCATAGAATCTTCATTAGAATAGCTGAAGGCTTTTCCTGGAGGTCTAACGATATCCCTGCCTAAAGAGTATTTCACCATATCAGCTGAAAATATAACACCTGCAAAAGGATGATCCTCCATCCCAGATCGCATAGACAGAAGATGCTTTAATAAAATACTATCTTGATCCTTACCTTTCCATTCAGGAAGATAATCTGTAATTGGATCATCAATAGAATTTATATAACCCTCATCTATAGCTACGCCAATCAAAGTTGAAGTAAAACTCTTTGCGACTGACCAGCTTGTTACTAAATTTGTCTTATCGTAACCTTCACCATAATATTCAGCAATTATATTACCTCCCTGAATTAAAATAGCAGCTTGAGTATTAAAGGCTGGAGTTTTTATAAAATCCATTAAATTATTTACTTCAATAGTTTCCAAGCCAATGCTTTCAGGTGTTTTTATACTCCAAGAAAAATCTGTATTATTTGAAACTAAATTTTCTTTTTTAATAACTAAATTCTTATCTCCGTCTATTAACCCTTCTTCAGGCAAAGATTCAATTCCAAATAGTTTTGAAAATTCTAAAAAGCTTTTTTTATTTACGCTAACCCCAGATGTTAAATTACCACCAACCTCATAAAAAAAATTATTAGCCCCATTTATAGTAACAACTGCTCCGTTGGATAGTATTAATTTAAAAGCATCAGAAGAAAATTTAACAGAAGAAATTATTAGCCCGTCTATTAATTGAATAATATTTAAACCTTTTGTATCTATAATTGTAATTGATGAGTTAATTGAGGTAGCTTTTGAAATGATATAGGTATCGTCACCTATTAATCCTCTATATGTTGAATTACCTGTAGGAACAATAATATCGTTTCCTGAGCTAAAATTAATTGTCATTTTAAGGAACTAACCATTTACCAATAAATTGATCATTTTTATTTTGATATTTTGCTCTTAAATGGCCCGATGAATGAAGAAAAAGGGTTTCTATCGATTGAATATGACAATTCACAATTGTAAAATTCTCAAAACCATTCATTTTATCGGCTCCCTCTTCTTCGAAAAAGACATCATCTTTTGATGAAACAATTTTTCCAGGTGCATCATTAACTCGGTAACACTCTCTACTCATTGGATACATATTGGACCAAATATCCGACAATATTTCTTGAGAGTTTTCTATTTGAGCTTTTGCCATTATTCTAATTTGAAGTTTATTAGATTTATCATATCCTAAAAGGGAGACTAAATTATTATTTTGAATATCGAAAATTTTATTTGATCTTTTATCCGTATGGAAGCGAATAAGTGATTGAGAAATATTAACTTTTCTTAGAACAACATTTCTAGTTTGTGGATTATTATCTTTATCGATAGTCCCTAACACAAGAAGATGAAAGTCGTGATTTCGTTTAATCGCTCCTTGTTCAAGAGTTTCTAATACAAAATTTAAACTACTCTCAAGGCCTAGGGATGGATGATCGTCTGGTATCTCTCTTGACATAATTAGGCAGTCCTAATTTTATTTAATAATTTAATTAGATTATTCATAAACATAAATAAGTCTGAAATATTATTTTTTTACCTTTTGATCAAATAAATTTATAAATCTATTCTAGGTAAAAATCTTGTAATTTTAAAATATCATCTTCTGTCAAATTTAAGCCTTCAGATATATATCTTTCCATTCCACCCCAGTCACTATCAATAGTATCAAATGCAGCCTGAATATATCTTTCTTCGACTAGATTTATTTTTCTTAAATTATCTGTATCTGCTTGAAAAAAAGTTTTAAATTCTATTTCTAACATCTCACCATCAACGTGATCTTTAACATACTGATTAGTAAGCAAGTAATCTTCAATTACTTTTTCTCTAGGTACACCTAGTACTGATAATATTAAAGCGCTTGCAAAACCAGCTCTATCTTTTCCTGCAGTACAGTGAAAAAGTACTGGTTCAGCATTATTATCAATAAGGTATCTAAAAAAATCCTTGTACTCATTAGTGAAATTTCTAACTAATACCTCGTTGAAGTCTTTTAGTAAATTTGTAGAATCAAATTTACCAGAAACTAAATCTTTCATAATATCTTCAGGTTTGACTAAACCTTCTTCAATCTCTTTCGGACGAAATTCTATTGGAAAAAATACTTGTTCAGTATTTGGCGATAGCCTATCTGGCTCATCTTCTCTTTCTTGGTCTGATCGAAAATCAACTACTGACTTAATTTCTAGTCTTGAGAAATAACTAACGTCTTCGTCTGTCAAAGAATGAAGGTTATCGGATCTATATAATTTTCCCCATTTCAGAGTTTTTCCATCTTTAGTTTTGTAGCCACCTAAATCTCTAAAATTATGGGCGCCATTAAAAGATAACTTACGATTGTCTTCCCTCAGGTCTTCAGAAATATTCTTTGGAATGATTCTATCAACCGAAGCTATTTCGTTCTCACCAAACCAATAAATGGATATGGTTCCAAGAATTATAATAGCGATAATATATTTAATAATTTTCATAACAAAATACTAACTATTTAGTCCTCTATTGCAATAAAAAACCCCACATAAGAACTTTGTGAGGTTTTTATTTAGTTCTTAATAAATATTAAAATGCGTAACGAACTCCAGCAAGGAAGCTTTTACCAAAAGACTCAACTTGGTTTACATTCCATTCTTCCGCAGTATATCTCATATCTGATTCATCAGTAATATTATTAAAATCAGCAAAGAGTGATGCTTTTTGACCAGTTAATCTCTCAAGATCAAATCGAAGTGATGCATCAAGACGATTTTGAGCTGCCCAATACACACCCCCACCAAGATTAAATACTGCTCCTGTTTCAGTTTCATCGAGCCATTCACTTCTATAGCGATAGGTTACTCGAGCAGAAAATCCGTGATCTTCATAAAACACAGATGCATTATAATTTGTATCTGATTGTCCTGGAAGTGCAAAAATATTACCTTCTGGAGTAGTATATTCTGATTCAATCAGCGCAACATTAAGTGATGCTCCAAAGCCTGAGAAAAATCCTTCAATATAGTTATCAAGTCGTGCATTTAATGAGATTTCAATACCTTGAAGTTCTCCATCCTTACCATTCCCAAATGCAGCTAGATCCCATAATTCTCCTGCCACTGCTGAATCAGAATATAGGCTTCCGTCTACTTTTGAACTGGACTCAGAAATTACATTATCAATCTCACGATGGAAAACCGTTACAGAAAAGAGACTTGCTTCATCGTAATACCATTCAAATGCAGCATCTATTCCCCAAGACTCTTCTTCTTTTAAGAAAGGATTACCACCTGTAATCTCTTGAGAAATAATACCAATTGAAGCCGCTGCTCTTGCTTCAATATATGATGGTCTACTTATACCTGTTGAATAAGAAAGACGAAGTTTTTTATCATCAGCCACATCATAATTAATATGGATACTTGGTAGGTAATTTGTATAACTTCTTTTGACAGACAATACTTCTTTAGAGCCTGCTGCAATATTTCCAAATTCAATATCTTCATCACTTACAGTTGCTAATTTAAAACCACTAGTTTCATATTCAGTGTCTTCAACCCTAAGGCCTGCAACAATTGTTCCCCAATCCATTTCAAAAGTTTGCATTACATAAGCAGCAAATAAAACTTCCTCGATATCGATTTTTTCATCATCAGGAAAATCTGAACGAGCAGGACGAACAGTGTTTAGACAATCATTCAGTGCAGGGTTATCGGTATAGAAGGCTCCAACACTATTGTCTCTTGGGCTAGCAAAATTGCCAAGTCTGTATTCCTTAGGATCACATACATCAGAGGGATATCCCCCTTCAACTGAAATTGTAGCGAGAGTTGCCCCTCCACCGGTAGCTATTCTATCATCATATTGAAGGCCAAACTTTAGCTCACCCCTGTTATTTTCTCTACTTATATCTATTTTAAATTGATCAGTTTCGGTATAAAGCCCACCAATTGCATCAACAAGGAGCCTAGTACTGTAATCAACATCTCGATAAGTTCCATCAAAATTAACAATAGGATTTTGCGGATCAGAAATATCGTAAGAAAGGTTCTTTAACTGTCCACCACCAATAAAATAACCGATTGGCATATAGGTATCAAAAGTAGTGTCAATTTTACTTGCTTGAGCCTTAATATCCCATTCTCCAAAAGATGTTTCTATTCCCAAAGTATTCATCTCTGTTTTATTTATATATAGGGCATCGTTAAAAAGTCTTCTTGCACTACCAGTAAAGCCTGAGCCAGTAGTTGGAGTTCCATTTTTAACATAGGCTCTAAAATCATTTCTTTCTTCATTATCTAAAAATTCTGTATTTAGTGAGGTTAGAAAAATTCTTCCTCCATTTTCAAGATACTTTTCAATTGTTCCACCAAGGGCTTCACTTTCTCTCTCAACCTTATAACTTCTGAAATCAATTCTGTCTGGAGTTTGAGCGCCTTTAACGCCTCCATAGGTAGGCTCACGATTATCTGTAATTTGCTCATTATTATGTGCTGAACCATAAACTACAAATCCAAAGCTATCATCAGAATAGGAAATCCTTAAATTCTCTTTTGAAGTATCGCCTCCACCTTGATCTTGTTCACCCATTCCTATTTCTGCAGAAAAAGAGAATCCTTCAATGTCTGAAGGTTTAAAAGTTTTAATATTAATAAATCCAGAAATTGATTCACCTGGCATATCAGCTGTAATAGCTTTATTGGCTACAACTTGAGAAGTAATAACCGCCGGATAAGAATCAAATCTTGGAATTCTTCCGTTTTCAACACCAGGAATGCTTATTCCATTAAAAGCTGTCGTTGTATAACGTTTTGGAGTACCTCGGAAACTAACATACCTTGCTTGACCTTGATCTCTTTCAATTGAAATCCCTGGAAGCCTGCCAAGTGCATCAGATAAATTCACATCTGGAAATCTTCCAATAGAATCGGCCGATATAATATCTGCAACATTTACAGCTTGACGTTTTGCTTCAATAGCAGCCATTTGGCTTGCTTTGATAGATTTACCTATGACTAAGATCTCTTCAATCCCTTCGTCTTGAGCCTTAACTTCAGTGACCATAAAAATTGATACTAATAAAACTACTAAGTAATTAAATGAGATATTCAGTAAACGCATGATTTTCCTCCCTAAGTAAAATAATTAAGGTAACTAGATAGAAAAAAACTAATAATAAAATATTTTAATTATTTTATTTTTATTCATATTTTTTTTTCGAATTACTACTTCCTTTACGGTAAAAATGTTAGACTAATAAAAATTATAAACAAGAAAAAATTTAATATTTTTTATAAACAATATTTTTTTAAGCGGTCGTAAAATGTTTTTTCGTAATTCTTTAATTTCTTTAATTGTCTCTTTTCTTTTTATTCTATTCCCAAGCTTAGCTTTTTCTGAATGGCGCGAGGAAGTAAAAGAATTAAAAATTGGACTTGCGGGAGGAGAAAATGAAGCCGATAGGTTAAAAAATTATGAATGCTGGAGATCCTATCTTGAGGAAAACCTCGAAATTCCAGTTAAATTTTATCCAGCATCCGATGTGGCAGGAATAATACATGGATTGCTTGGAAAAACTCTGGACTATGCAAGCGTGGGGCCGTCTGCTTATGCCGCAATGTATATTGATGATCCTGATGCAGTTGAACCAATTATAACAATTAAAGAAACAGATGGTTCAAATGGATATAAATCAGCAATGTATGTGAGAAAAGACTCCAATATATACTCCATAGAAGATATGCGAGGAAAGTCTATAGCTTGGTCAGATCCCAATACTACATCTGGATATCTTGTTCCCTCTTTTGAGTTACATCAAAGGGGCCTTGTACCTTCTGAATTTTTTAGTCGAACCGGTTTTGCCGGAGGTCATGAGCAAGCCATTATTGCCGTCCTAAATGGTCAATATGATGCCGGAGCTACATGGGTTTCAGGCCAAGGAGCTGTTGAAGAAGGCTATACTAGGGGTGTATTTAGAAATATGATCAAAAAGGGCTTACTCGATATGGATAAATTAAGAGTTATTTGGTTATCTAAATTTATTATGAATGGCCCTCATGTGATTAGAAAAGATCTTCCCGTGGAATTTAAAGAAGAGCTAATAAAGCATAATCTAGATTTACAAGAAAAAGATGAGCAATGTTTTAAAGAAATTACATTTGGTGAAAGCCAGGGCTTTATAAAGGTTAGTCATAAGAATTATGAAAATATTGTAGAGATACGTAATTTTATAAGAAAACAAAGAAGAAGATAGGTTTCGGATTTCAGTAAAAGATAATGTACTTTAAAGTCTTAGCCTTGCAACATTACAATACAAGAAAAATAAGAAAAGGAATTGTTTAGATGGAATCGAAACTAATAGATTATTCTTTCACCCTAGAGACTGAGCAAGATCTTCTTGATGATGTAAACACTCGAGTTAAAAATTCAAGAATAACTAAAGATTTTGGAAATCAAAAATGGCAATATGGAACAGAGGAATCCTATCTAAAAGATTTAATTCATTATTGGATAAATGATTATGATTGGAGGGCTCAAGAAAAAAAAATTAATACTTTTTCTCATTATAAAATAGAAATCGATAAAATTCCTATTCATTTTATTTATGAAAAAGGATCAGGGGAAAACCCTAAGCCATTAATCTTATCCCATGGATGGCCATGGACATTTTGGGATTATCAAAAAATTATCGGTCCATTAGCTCATCCAGAGAGGTATGGTGGAAATATTGAAGATTCATTTGATGTTATTGTACCATCCCTACCTGGATATGGCTTTTCAACACCTCTAAAAGAAACTGGCATTAATTATTGGAAAACTTCGGATCTCTGGGTTCGTCTTATGAGGGATGTTCTGGGCTACGAAAAATTCTTTGCCCATGGAGGTGATTGGGGCGCAGCCGTTACACTTCAACTAGGGCACAAATACTCTAAAGTCGTACCTGCAGTTCACACGCATATGGCCATACCAATAGATGTTTTTACAAACCCCCAACCAGGAGCTGATGATTACGGTGAAGATGAAAAAAAATGGTATGAAAAAAATATCGACTTTGCAACCGAGGGTAATGGTTACTTTCAAATCCAGGCGACTAAACCACAAACACTTTCATATGGTTTAAATGATTCTCCTGTGGGTTTATTAGCATGGCTAATTGAAAAAAGACGATCTTGGAGTGACTGTGGAGGTAATATTGAAAACTGTTTTTCAAAAGATGATCTCATAAATACTACAATGATCTATTGGCTAAGTGAGAGCTTTGGAACATCGGCGAGATATTATTATGAGGCAGTTCATAATCCATGGCAGCCATCTCATGACAGACATCCAATGGTAGAAAGCGCGACAGGCTTTACTATATTTGAAGGAGATGTGATATTTCGTCCTAAAGAATGGATGAAAAAGGAACACAACATACAATACTGGAATGTGGCTAAGACAGGAGGTCATTTTGCGCCAATGGAAAAGCCCGAATTTTTAACAAAGGAAATACGTAAATTTTTCAGTTCATATAGAAAATTAATATAGGGGAAAATAATGGGAAGATTAGAAAGTAAAGTTGCAATAATAACAGGTGGAGCATCAAACCCTAGCTTGGGTCGATCAACATCTTTAACTTTTGCAAGAGAAGGTGCAACAGTTGTTCTCACAGATATAGATATTGAAGGTGGTAAAAAAGTAGAAAATGAAATTAATGAATCTGGCGGTAAGGCTTTATTCTTGGAGCATGATGTTACTTCTATTGAGGACTGGGAAAAAGTAAAAAGAGAGACATTAAAAAATTTTCAGAAGGTAGATATACTTGTTAATAATGCAGGAATAGCAATATTAAAATCTCTTGAAGAGACGACTGAAGATGATTGGGATAAAACAATTGATGTAAATCTAAAATCTATTTTCCTAGGTTGTAAGACAATTGCTCCAAGTATGCGCGAACAAGAAAATGGTTCAATTATAAATATATCATCTGTCGCTGGAATAGTTGGTTTGGTAAATGCGTCAGCTTACAACTCAAGCAAAGGCGGGGTTCGCTTATTAACTAAAAATATAGCTTTAGAATATGGCAGTTATAATATTCGTTGTAACTCAGTTCACCCTGGCTTTATGGCAACAAATATGAATGATCCAAAGAAAATTATTGAACGAGGACGTGACTTAAATGCAATGCTTGAGGCTATACCACTAAAAAGAATGGGCACTGCTGATGATATTGCAAACTGTGCACTTTTTCTGGCATCTGATGAATCATCTTATGTTACCGGCAGTGAGTTTACAGTTGACGGAGGTATGACGGCTCAATAATTATTCGCCGAGAACATCATATGAAATATCTTCCATAGTATGCTTGCCTCTGTAAGTTAAGGCTGCAAATAATCCATTTGGATCAGTATTTCTATCATCACCTGTTTGACTCCAATCAAAGATATACTGTCTTAAAGAAATTCTCCAATCGCCATCACGACATTCGTAGTGATCTACATAACGACCTGCAACTAAATATTCTGATCCTCCGGTAGCCAAAAAGGCGAGTACATAAATTTCACCCTTACCTTTATTATTTTTGGAATCGATATCAAAATATTCATTTACAACTGTATGGGTTGTATAATCCATGCCAGCTTGACCATCGACGACCATTTTTGTAAATTCAGCATAATGGCCGTCATAACTTCCATATCTGACTTCGGCATCGTCATGAAAAGCTGAATTTAATAGATCTAAATCAGTTCTATCAACACCCCTTGAATAACATGTAGCTACTTTTCTTACAGCTTGTTCTGCTAAAAGATCTTCAATATTTTTTACTTTAACCATTAATTCCTCCCTTTATTTATAAAACTGTATTATTCAAATTCCGATATTACAACTTCAATCTACCTTAAAGAACTAAATTATATAAAGGTCTGAGATAGTTCCATTTTGGGCGCCGGAAGAATTAAGAATATCATAAACTCCAAAAATCTCAGCAAATTCTGAAAAGCCTATATCTATTCCTTTATCAGCATTCGTAATATTACCACCAAGATTATAAGAGAACTTATCGGCCCCACTAATAGTGATTTCTCGTCCATCCTCGAGTGTTAAACGCGCTGCATTTTTAGTAAATAAAGATTTGTCCACATAAGTATTGGCTGGAAGCTGAACTAGGTTCGACCCTTCCGTGTCGGTAATGGAGATTTTACTATTTTTTGGTAAAAGCTGTGACACAAAATAGGTATCATCACCCTCGAGTCCCCTGTAAGTTTTTGCTTGGCCATCAAGAATAATTATATTATCACCCTTGTTAAAGTTAAGCGTTCCCGAAAGGACATCTTCCGTATGTGCCGATAAAATATTCTCTGATGAATCGATTGTTTTAGAAAGCTTTCCTGTTGTTCTTTCTGTCCACCCTGAGTCATAAAGAATTGCATACTCTATAGGACCAGGCTCATTCCATCTTTGAGAGTACATTTGACCAGACATTAAAGAAGCAATACCAGATATTCCTCCTTCAGGATCCTCTACATGATGATCAAGAGAATCATCAGGTAAGCCTGTTTGATATTCTGTTAAAAGATCTTTACCTATTAGATTAGTTATTCTTTCCGAGCTATAAAAATATTGGCCATCTTTTTCTGTTAATGATTTACTATAATGATTAATACCCCAATATGGATCTAAAGTACCCGCAATTCCCATAGCATGTGCTATCTCATGAGTGATTATAGATATTAAATCATGCTGTCCTGATGGTAAATTTGAATAGCTTGTTGAACTTGGATTTGGATCTATCCATACATCATCACCATAGTTTTTAAACTCATTATTTTCAGTAATATTAATATAAAAACCTAAATCAGGCTCGTCACCGTTTAAATCTATACCTGATAATTGTTCATATGTTGCAACATGAACCCTATCCTCATTAGTTCCTAGCAATACACCTGCGTCGCCACTTAAATCTTCACCATGCTGAAAGGCAATTGATGGAAGTAAACCTGTTGGATGACCTGTGTCACCTTGAACTACAACAACAAAATCAAGAGTACCTTTCCAAGATAGGGTTTTGGATATTGATTTAATTACATACTCATAATTATCCATTATACCCTTTACTTGTTCTTCAGAAAATACATCTCTGCCGACTACAAATGCAGGACCAGTCCCTTTTGCATATATCTCTTCTTCATTGTCACCAAGCATTTTAATTGTATAGTTATTTCCAAGAAAAGTTCCTTCTCTTGAATAAATGTTGTCATCAATATTATTGATAGAACTTGTTTCGATAATTTGATCAGTAAATTGAATTTTTTCAATATTTGACAAAATATCTATTCCTTCGTTTGTGGCACTACTTGTATCTGAATGATTAACTGTTATAAATCCTTCAGAATCTTTTGTTATAGAATAATTTGAATATTCATCATTATAAATTACCGTATCATCACCGAGCCCACCGTTTATAATGTTATTTGAGCTATTTCCTTTGATAGTATCATCACCTGAACCACCAATTGCATTTTCAATTATGGCATCAAAAGCAATACCAAGATTATCAGTCATTGACCAATCAACATCAAAGCCAATTGTTGAATATTCTCCATCAACAAGGCTGATAGTATTCGCTTTGCTAAAATTACTAAAGTCTAGAGTATCTGTTCCACCTGCATCCCAAATTGCTTCAATAAAAGGAGTATCTGGTTTGTATGAATAAGTGGTGTCACTAGCATTGTGACTCATGTTAGCGCCGTAGAGATATTGTAATGGCGCTATATCATAAACCATCGGAGTTGATGCAACTGTATAATTATTTCCATTTAAATTAAAATCTGCTCCATTTTCCGATGAAAATTCATCTGCCATAACGGTATATTCTCTAGAATTTTTAGATTCTTGAAAAAGAATTTCTTTATTATCTACAGGATGCTCCATTCCGAGTGCATGAAAAATTTCGTGATATAAAACTGTAACATCACCAACACCAGTTTCAGAATTTTGAACAAGTCCTGTAGAAAAATTACCTGAGTTAAATTGCTTATTAAAGAAAACATCTCCTCCACGCG
>Ga0209090_10001231_pt1 | contig 16378 bp, 13 predicted proteins | sample ArcticOcean_MG_C_9_FD_187432 | JGI IMG/M metagenome (GOLD analysis project Ga0209090, IMG submission 187432) | Marine microbial communities from western Arctic Ocean - ArcticOcean_MG_CB2_152 (SPAdes) (version 2) | ecosystem: Environmental > Aquatic > Marine > Oceanic | place: Arctic Ocean... | reverse complement strand
AACACGATTTCCAGTCGCGCGCAATACCAGGCTATGCGATCTCGGCTTATATTCCGCCGACTTAGCATTACCGTTTAACGCTCACCCATGAGAAGTTAGGCAACCTTCATCTGTTTCAATACAAAACAATTCAAAGGGTAACAACTTCGGAAGTCTATGAGCGAAGGGGTCCCCACTCCAAGTGAACTTGATGCGGACCATCAAGTCTTACCATTTCGTTTACGAGATATGGAGCCTTTCTTTTCGTTTACTGAAGTTCATCCAATTGCAAAACCGTTGGATACGTTCCAAATCGAACTGCGTTTTCAATCGAAGTTGGCAGTACGTGAATGGGACCTTGAACACTGGGGCACACTTGGCTTAGGAGTCTTAGCATTCCTTCTGGGTTCGATTTCTCCAGAAATTCTGAGCGGCGGAGATGCCACAAAGTTTGGACTGGATGGGTTAAGCGCAATCGCCGGGTTCGGATATTTCCAAATGTTGCTTTCTTTTGTTGCCTGGGGTTTGTTCACGATGCAAATTTGGCGATTATTCCCGATCATGCGAATACATGCAATCTCATTACTGTTCTTTTGGAACATGACTGTAGTTGCACAAATCCTGTACCATAAGACACAAATCAATTTCCCAATCGATGCGAGCCTAGGAGGGATGATGGAGGGTACTCTCGCCACTCTCGTCGTTATGTTCTTCGTCTACTACTTTGGTAAAGCCGTTGTCGAAACACGCGATTATCATGTAGAGGAGTACCATGTTCACGAGGACGTGCGGTTAATGGAAATGGAAATGGCTGAACATTCGCTTCGTGGATGGGGATTGGTTCTGACACTTTGGTTCGTAATGATTACCATATCAGCATGGTCTGGCGCACATTTTGTCGCTGAAAGAGGTGCAGAACGAATCAGTTCATTGACAACACATATCATCACAGGAAGTATATCCATTCCCCTCTTCATTGGCCTGATATGGTACCCTCAACGTATGCTCGGCACTGGGGCACAAGTTAAAACGCGAGCTGCAATTAATGCCGAGATGGAATTGGACGGAGAGGATTCAAATTCTGATGGCACCGAATCACGATGTCCTGAATGTGAAGTATCCGTGAATATAGTTCGAAACAAAGATGGAGTCATAACTGTTCCTTGCCTGACAGAAGGATGTTCGGAAACAAATCTTATCGGTTCAAAATGCAAACTCTGTTCGGCCGTCACACCGACTCGATATGATTGTCCACAATGTGAAATCAATGCCCCTGCTCTTGATTTCCTACCTGACTTGGAGGCTTGGTGATGAACACGAAGATATTACGTGAAGACTTTGCGACATTGCGAGAAGATGATGCACCGGCGTACTTGGATAACGCTTGTGTGACCTTAAAACCGGATTCTGTCGTGGATGCAATTCAGGATTATTATACGAAAACCCCTGGTTGCGGTGGAAGATCTGTTCACCGATACGGTACCAAAGTCTCACAGGCAGTTTCCAATTCCCGTTCCAAACTGCAACATTTTTTGAATGCTGAATCTGCCAGTGAAGTCGTGTTCACGAGGAATGCTACACATTCATTGAACCAAGTTGCGCACGGATTATCATGGTCGAAAGGAGATGTGGTACTGACAACCGACCGTGAGCATAATTCAAACTTAGTACCATGGCTCCAACTCGAACAGGAACAAGGAATTGACCACAGAGTCGTTGCCTCAAATGCGGATAATACCTTCGATATGGAGGCTTTTGAGAAATCCTGTGCCGATGCAGGTTCTCGACTGAAACTTGTGTCGATGAGCCATGTAGGAAATCTTGATGGTGTCAAGATTCCACTCAAAGAAATCAGTAAAGTTGCCCACGATCACGGCGCACTGGTTTGCGTTGATGGGGCACAATCGACACCGCACATGAACGTCGATGTACAAGACCTTGACATCGACTTTTTAGCGTTCTCAGTTCACAAGATGTGTGGACCCTCTGGAATGGGAGGACTCTGGGGTCGCTACGACTTACTCGATGGCCTGCGTACAATACAAGCCGGTGGTCAGACGGTAGAAAATGCAACCTATGATTCAATTAAATGGGCCTCTCCGCCCGGTCGTTTCGAAGGAGGGTTAGGGAACTTCGCGGGGATGATTGGGACGGGTGCGGCTGTGGATTATCTTTCAAATATCGACCTGAATGAGGTCAATAAGCATGAAATTCGATTAAATCAAATCATGACAGATGGTATCAAAGATTTACCTGGAATCGAAATCATCGGACCGTTGGATGCACGAAAGCGTGGAGGCATATGCTCGGTTCTGATGGGAGACATTCCTGTGCATGATATCAGTATACTCTTGGATGAGGCGGCTGGAGTGATGGTCCGTAGTGGCCAGCATTGTGTACATTCATGGTTTAATTCACGTGGTCACTCGAACGGTTCTCTACGAGCCTCAGCCTATCTTTACAACACTGAAGAAGAAGCTCGACTCTTTGCAGAAATATTCTCTGAAGCAGTGCACGCATTTAGTTAACCAATGAGGTGAATGAATGGAGGAAGAGGAGAGTAACATTTGGGCTCCACCTCCATACCAAGATCCAAATTCTGAGCACCTCACCCCGCAACTTCAAAGTGAACCACTTGAAGAAAACTTAGCATTTGTCCAGCGTGCACTTTCAATTGGAGTTGCCATCTTGATTCTCGCATCGATGGTGTATATTGGATTCATCGTGTTTGGTGAAAACGGATTAGTCTCATACCGACCTGGCGACCAAGCCATCGAATCACAAGAAATATATTCTGATTTAATTGGCTTCTCTGGAATCAAACTCAGCGGTGATAATGTCAGGGTATGCATTGTCGATTCTGGAATTATGCTTGAACATAAAGACCTTGAATCCTTTAATATCGTTTTGTGGAAGGATTTCATTCAAGCCAAATCAACACCCTATGATGACAATGGCCATGGCACAAGTATGGCTGGAATTCTTGTCGCCGATGGATGGATGAAAGGAATTGCCCCCCGAGTCGACTTACTCGTTGCCAAAGCATTGGGTAAAGATGGTTCAGGTTCTGATGAAATCGTTGCCGAGGCGATCGATTGGTGTGCATCTAATGATGCAGACATTATCTCGCTCTCACTCGGAGGCGCTCCGGACTTCTTACCATTCGACATAGGCTCAGGACGTGGCTCTGATGAGGCAACGAACGATGCAATTGACCAGGGTATCTTCGTGGTTGCTGCGGCAGGAAATGATGGAGGTGCAAATGACGATGGTGATGTCGCAAACCCTTGTGGTGAACGCTTGGTCATCTGTGTCGGCGGCGCCACTCAATCTGGTGAACACTGGATTGGTTCATCGACTGGAGACAACAACGGGAGAATATTACCCCTACCACTCCTTGCACCTCGTTCAGATCCACATAAGAAACCAGAATTGGTCGCTCCTGCTGAAAAAGTAGCCGTCATCAATTATGAAGGGTCATGGTCTCTTGTCGATGGGACGAGTGCTGCAACCGTATATGTGACTGGAGCAATCGCTTTGCTCCTACAACAAAACCCAGAACTTGCTGACGCAACTTCATCTTCAAATACTGAACAAGTCAAAGATTGGATTCAACAATCGGTCACGCCTCAAGAAGGACAATCGGGGCACGATGACGATTATGGCTACGGTTTGTTGCAAATTCAAGCATTGCTTGATGCTGCAAATTGATAAATCGATTTTACTTCTTGGTCATCGCAACCAATGTACCACCGAATAACGGCATGAAGGCAATATGATACGTTTCATTGGATGTTTGAATACATTCCATCCATTGATTGAAACCATCGACTAATCGCATACCTTCTTTATCGTCTTCCTCAACATTTCCAAGCGGCATGTCTGGCTCTACGGTAAACAAAACTCCACTTGGTGAAAGGAAAGGCAGCAAAGATTGGACGTAGCGTGCCCGGTTTTCAGAAGTCCCATCAACGATAATGGCATCGTGTTGATTTTCCAAAGGAGGCGTTCCAACCTCGACGCCTGTCGAGGAAGCCGCATGCCAAGCATTGGTTTCAGCGATGAGCGCATCAAGATTACCAACGACAATTTTCGTGTAAGATTCAGCATCATGCCGTAGCATGAGACGGCGAATAATGACTGCGAATTTGGCACCATCTTCAACCAATTGATAGCGTTCAGGTGTTGCTCCGTCTTTTTCAAACAAATCATAAATCCATGCGCTTCGATGGCCAATACCTGCTCCAACTTCTAGGATCGATTGAGGTTTTAGCCGTCCGAAAGCATCGCGAAGCCGGCGTAATATGGAGATGGACCATGTGCTTAGGGCCATGTGTTGCAATTGTGTACCGATATTACTGGCGATTTCAGGTTCATCGCGTTGACGTGAGTCATCGGCAGAGAGTAAATGGGCGAGTACATGCTCTTTTCCAACTTCGGAATCGACACTTTCTTGTTCCGCCATGTCGGTGCCTTCCGGCGAAACTCCTTCAAGGCTCGCTTATGCAGTTGAGCCGGTGGCTTCAAACGGGAGAGCCATAGCGCATAGACAGGGATATCCATGGATGACACTGTCGAAGAGGATGATTTCATCGAAGAAGATGAAGTTTTGCTTGAAAATGAAGCCGAAGATGATGGCTTTGTCGGTGAAGATGAGATTTTACTCGAAAATGCTGTCCATTGCCCTGATTGTGACGAACTCATGGGCCATATCATTCTCAATGAAAAGCCAAAGGGCGATGGTGCAGATTACTTGTTGAAGTGTGAAGAGTGCAGCAAAGTGCATACTGTTCACATCCGCCCACCTCCTGTGTTAAAGATTCCATTTGTTCTTACCGAAGGCCCTTCATCGATCACAAGGATCATCGAGATTGATGCAGACGAAAAACTAGAACTGGAAGATGTATTCCAAGAAGATGACAAATTGTGGTCCATCAATCAAATCGAAATGAAAGATGGAAGATACGTCAAACACAGTGATGCAAGTCTCGTCGTTCGTGCTTCTGCACTACGATGTGACATGGTCCGTGTTAAACTCACAATGACCCGTGGAGAAGATTCTTCATCTGATGTGCTCGTTGTTCCTGCTGACAAAACATTCACTGCTGGGAATCTCATGGACCTTGGAGGTCAAACTTGGCGAATTCGTGCCATTCACATGGGTCATGCTCGAACACTTCGAGGCACAGTTGAAGCTCATGATATCAAGCGTATGTACCTCCATGAACCACCGGTTGCAGAATATTTCGCACCTCGAACTCCTCGAGAACGACGTCAAGCTTGGAAGGAAGGTAAACTCGGATTCAATCCCGACCCAGTCCTTCCAAAGGAAATTACCAAGAAAGGTGTCACACCTACGAACAAGCGAAAAACCAAGCGACCACGAAACTGATCAAGGTCGGTTTGTCCATGGCATGATGAATGCCTTTGCAACTTGAGTTCCAATGGTTGGATTCTCCTTTAATCGACGAATACTGTACTCATACCATTGTTCTCCGTATGGAATGTAAACTCGTGTACGATGCCCTTCCTTTGCTAATTTCCTACGAAGAGGTCCACGTACTCCGAGAAGCATTTGAAATTCATAACCAGGACCTTTCGCAGTTCGAGAAGGACCGGCATTTGGACGAGGGTCAGGGATATTCGGACCCATTCCGTGTGAACTTAATGCAGATTTCGCATATTTGACAACTGGAAGATCATGGGTTGCAATTGAGCAGTATGAACCGGCCGCTAGCATTCGGTCGATACAGGCATTTGTTGCATCAACAATGTCTTGGTAGGAAGTGTAGGCAATATCTTCTGACTCAAGGTAAATCCCCTTACAGATGCGGTAATCAGCAGCAGGACCAAGTTCCGTTTCAAGGAAATTAATGTCGTCAAGAGTACGGAATAATCGGCCTTGTAAAACAACACCCACATTGGTCAGACCTTGTTTGTGAAGGTCAAGAACAACTTGAATGGTTGTTGTAGTCACTCGGTAATCTTCCATATCGAGTCGCACAAAAAGGTCGTGCTCACTTGCTATTCGAACGAGTTGTTCAATGTTTTTCATTCCTTGCTTTGCATCGATAAGTAGACCAAAAGCAGTTGGTTTAATCGAAAGGTTTGCATCCAGATTATGCTTATGAATTGCTGCAATGACCGCCAAATACTCATCTAAAAAATATTGCGCCTCGGTCAGAGAAGTAATTTCTTCTCCGAGCACATCGATTGTAAAACATGCATTCTCCTTTGAGAGTCGTTGCATGATTGAAACCGCGTCTGCCAAGGTAGGGCCAGCTACATAGCGTCGAGAAACCCAGCCGACAAACCATTTCGGCATTCGGACAGTCATTGCGACGATTGACTTGGAAAACCAACTCACCATGTACCCACCCAATTACCCGTCAGTAGAGGAGACTCTTGAGGCTTACCTCAAATTGTCCTGCTCAAATCTCATCCAAAAGAGCCAAGACACCTTTTGAAGTCAACAAAGGGGCTTGAAGGACTTCGAGATGGTTGCGTAGTGCCTGTCGTTGCCATCCCTTGAACGCTTTTTTATCCATTGAAAAAATGATCTTACCATTCGGGTATGCTTTTTTGGTAGCAATATACGCCGCATTCAAAGATTGTTTCCAATTCCCTCCTGGCTCATCACCTTCCATTTCAGGAGCAGTGAAAGGAAGAGCATATGTTGCAAGCATGTGACCAAGTTGGAGACCAGAATGAAGTGCGAGATGATTGGCACGTGGTGCATAATGGCCACCACCAAGGGTGATCAAGACTGGAAGGCCAGCATCACGTTGTGAATCCCAAGAACCGAACCCTCGCCCACCATCCAAACCAAGTCCACGGTGAATGATATCTGCCAAAAACTCAGCCGCACCTACATGGCCCCAGGTCGCAGAAGTTGAACCAACTTCAATGAACAGTGATGGAACTTCCAACCATGGCCCATGATGAGTCACTTCGAGTGATGAATCAAACTCCTCACCAAGTTCTGCATGTTCGGACATACGAACCAGTTCTTGCCACCACGAGGCGAGTCGGGTCGATGGTGGAGGTGCATCCCCTGCCTTACCGCCATATGGAGGAGTTGCATCAGTATCGAGTTGCATGACTCCAATCGGGTGGAGTGTTAACGATGGCCGGCCACTTGCTGCAGAATGTCGAGACGGGAAAATAATTTCATCAACAGTCTCTCCTGTTGACTGTTTCCATCGGCGGGCGAGAAAGTCTTCTTGGAGAATACTACCGGGAAGGACCCACATTCTCACATGAAGTCGAGAATATGCTTGATGACCTTCGACGGATTCAAAATCATTCCATTCTGCGATTCGTCTCAAAGCATCTGCTTGGTTTGTTGAAGCAATATCACTTGCACTGACTGCAATCAAGACAACATGAACATCGCCCATGCGAAGCGGTAACATCAACGACATTTCATATCTCGCACATACGAGTATTGACAAAGTGCCACCACAACCCCTTGCCATGACCGAGTTGAGTGTGGAGCCATTGCCGTTTCACCCTGCCCAAATATGGCAGTGGGCTGAAGGTTACATCGCAGTAGGCATCGATGGAGAATTTCTCAAACTGGATTCGAAATTACAGAAAATTGGTGAAGTTCGAAAACCATTCCCTTGTCCTGTACAAAGCACTGCATTGCTTGGAAAAGAACTGATTGTTACCTGGGTCGATCATGAACTTATGCTCGCACGTATGGCATCGTTTGAATTGGATAAAGGATTTGAAGATGGTTCCGATCGAGGGGAACTTCGTACTCGAACATCCATCGACTCTGCAATCCATCCAGCTGGAGTTGTTTGGTCCCATGTATTGGATGCTGAACCTCTTGCATTATGCTCAACTGAGGAACAATTTGTGTTTATTCTCTGGAAAAAAGGAATCTATGCAATGGGAATTGATAAATCAGAACATTGGAGAATGCCTGAACCACGATGGGAAGAATTAGAACGATTCCCGCATGGAGAAGTCGTTATTTCAGCCTCTATTGAAGGGCCTCTGCTGCATATTTGGTCGAGAGGTGCTGCTCACAATGTCTATCAGTGTGAAAATGGAGAATTATTGAGTTCTGATGTCGTTGAATGTGATGGAATCCTTAATTCGGTCTACAGCCATGAGGAAAGCCATCTTCTTTGTTTTGAGAACGGTGATGTCATTTGGCAGCGCCCAGATACACCACAGATACTTCTCAAACTCAAAGGTCCGGTTCAACATGCAATATGGAGTGTCAAACATGACGCTTGGCATATTGCTGGATGGCGCGAGGAAGTTCTTTTTTCAGAATCAATACAGCAACGATACGATTTCGATGAGATCCCAGTTCAACTGGTCACCCATAAAGATTTGACACTCATACTCATGAACAGTGGCGAGTTCGTTGAATCTTCATTCTAGAATAATTGATACAGGGCCCTCCAACCGCGCCGAAAGATTATATGGAATTCCAAAATATTCCGTGATATGGAAACAAAGATGATTGTTCTCAGTGCAGTTCTCGCTTTGCTTATGGTGAGTTCTGGGTTTTTACTGATGGTGAACGAGACCACGAGTGATGAAGAAACAGCCACCGATGAGCAGGCACAGCAAGACCCAATCACTCCAGTTAATTCTTCACCAAGCATCTTGAATGCGGCGGAATTCATTCATCAATGGGACGGTGAAAACGCAAGTATCGATGGATTTGTTCTCGATGAAGAACTTTCGACGACAACGGTGACAATGGTGATCATTGATGCCAATACCCTTGAACAAACTGGTGAGCCCCACAGTACAACTTCATCATCCGATGGTTCGTGGTCAATCATGACTGAACGTTCACAACCAGGAACTTGGGTTTTACAAATTCAAGCCACTGATGCTGAAGGGTTGACAAGCAATGTTTCAATTTCTCAATTAACCATCGTTACTCCGGAAGAAAATGATGTTCTTCTTTCATTCCTTTGGATTCAACCCGAAGAGGGTTCCTCAATTGGGACCCTACAAGGCTTAATGCTCCATAAATTCCCAAGCACTTGCAGTGTAGAGTATCATCCACAGGGTCAAAGTCCAGCACGTCTCATCGATGGTGATGAAAACACAACGACTGGAGAATACAGCATGTCAGTCAACACGTCATACCACAATACTGAGGGTGATATCATCGCTTCGTGTGGATTGTTTACTGAATCATCCTCGACCATCAAAGTCAATCTGCCTGTACCTCCAGAACCGGAAACTGATATCGATAGTGATGGTGTTCTTGACGAAGCAGACCAGTGCGATTCAACTCCGGAAGGAGAGCCTGTTTACGCTACTGGATGTTCTGAATCCGAAACTGATACCGACATGGACGGTGTGATGGACGATGTTGACCAATGCGCTAACACGCCAACTTCGGAAAGCGTCGATGCCAATGGATGTTCTGAATCTCAAAAGGATGATGATTCTGACATGGTCAACAATGTTCTTGACCTCTGTCCAAATACTCCGAGCGGAGAGGTTGTCGATGTAGATGGTTGTGCAGATTCACAAAAAGACGGTGACGCAGACGGTGTGAACGATGCTCTGGACCAATGTCCAAACACTCCACTTGGAGATGTTGTTGGGGCAGATGGATGTACACTTCCAGACTGGTCTGCTGAAGATTCATGGTATTGCCAAGATGATAATGGGCCATGGGTTCGTGATGATAACGGACAAGGCAATAACTACAATGCCAATACCAATGGTGTCAATGCACCGAACGGTAGCGGTTCAGGTCCTTGGTTCCAATGTGAAGTGACTGTATCCGCATCGTCAACAGAAATGAACGTCAATTCGAATGGGATCCCGAACCACAACTGGGTTTCTGCTTTCGGACCTGGTGATGTACAATCTCATACATGGAGTATACCTTTGAATCCAACCAACGATACAACCGGCGGCCACACCTCTACAAATTGCCCTGCAGCAAATGGACAATGGGAATGCGCAGCGGATCGAGGACAAGTGGCAGTTGCAGCAAACGGAGTCCCTATTTTTGGACCAGAAGAAGGCCCAGGTGGGGATGCAGTCGCTCTTGATTTCTTCTACTTCACCGAAGACCGTCAACCGATTGACCTCGGATATTGTGGGGCACACGCTGGCCCAACTGGTGTACATTACCACTGGGATGCAATGTGCCAGTATTGGGAACCTGAAACAGGGGAAACAATGCAAGATTACGACTGGAGTCTGATTGATTCCACCAAACATTCACCGATCATCGGATGGTCATTCGATGGCTATCCAATCTATGGCATGTATACATGGGATGACAGTGGAGCAGTCAAAGGCATGAAATCTTCCTATGCTGTTGAACGTACCAGCGAGGGTGGTGACCAAGGTTACAATGGAATCGACGATTGGAACTATGTCAGTGGTTCGGGTGATTTAGACCAGTGCAATGGCCGATATGGACCTACACCTGAATATCCTCAAGGAACATACTACTACGTCTCAACGCCATTGAGTGGTTCAAGTTCGACGGTCGTTGACACCAATGGCGATACTGTCCCAATGATTGGTTTCCCGTACTTTTTGCTCTGTTATCATGGCATTGCTGATGACTCCAATGCTGGAGGCGGCCAAGGTGGCGGTGGTCCTCCTGGCGGCAATGCGGCACAAACTCTCTATTCTCACATGCCCGAACTGTTTGATTCAGTCGAAGACAGAGTTGACATACAAGGCTTGCTTTGGAATACGACATGGATACTCCTTGTCGTCATCGGTGCTGCCTTTGTTCGAGGCCAGCGTTCCAATGACTGAGGCATCACAGTGAACAAGTACTTTGTTGTGATTTGTCTTTCCATCATGGTGGCGACTGCTGGTTGTTTGAATCCAGCTGATCCAGACTACTACCAAGGTGAAGACATCAATCCAGTACAATCGTACCGAGCATTTGGATTACAAGACAATAATAATTCTCTCTTCAATTCTACAAGTTTGGATGGGAATATTGTGGTTTTTGGTTTCATCTATGTCAATTGCCCTGATGTTTGTCCAACAACAACTTCCGACATGAAATGGCTCGAGTCTCAACTCAGTGAGAATGAGCGTTCCAATGTCAGTTTCATTTCGATTACAGTTGACCCTTGGCGTGATGGTCCAATTGCCCTCACGGAATACATGGAGCAGTACAATGTCACTTGGCCGCACCTTACAACCACTGTAGAAACTGAGGAGAACCTCTCACTCCTGGAAGAGGTCTGGACTGATTTCTCAATTGGAGTTGTACTTACCGAGGCGAACAGCAGTACCAGTCTTGCCAGAGGACATACAGTGTACTATGATGTCCAACACACCGACGGTGTCGTTTTGGTTGATGAGTATGGGTACCAACGCGTACGCTGGACACATGATAACTGGAATTCAGAAGGTATCTTGAACGATCTACGTTCAATGATGAACTGAAGTTCATTCGTTGGTTTCAGTATGACCACATCGGCCACACGATTTGCGGTTCGAGTGAACTGCAAGGAAAACACCTGGACCACATTGTGGGCAGAATTCTGCTTTACGAGTGAGTGTGCCATCTTCTCCAACGGAGTACTTTGACCACTTTGCTCCAGCTTTAGGACCGTCTCCCATCACTCGTCACCTCCTTCTTTAGCAGGTGCTGGTGACGCTGAACGGAATTGTTCATGTCGCTTGTGAATATATTCAGGTTCAACAGTCATTGAGCCAACATCAGCGTAGATGAATGCCTTACCTGTCGTCAATGGTTGACCGAAGCGAGTATTACATTCCTTGACGACAATGCAGTCAGGGTTCGATCCCGGTTCAAGTGTTCGGACTAAATCCATAACGGCTTTGCGAGATGGTGTAGATTGTCCTTCATGTTGCCAGCGGAAATCAATTTCCACACGGTTGAGCAGTTTGTTTTCTTTTCGCGATACTATATCCATACTTTCATCTCCTTCAACGAATGCTTACTTTGAGGGCGTATTTGCCCGGTTGCTCAATCTTCAATCGCTTGGCAATTTCCGAGCGATGAGGATTCATGATAATGACATAGCCTTGGTGTTCAGAAGATACACGGGCTGACGGATGGCGAGGACACATATCCACTCCATCTTCGAGAACGAGGTGACATTCACCGCATGCGAAAGGGATCTTAACCATGCTTCACACCTCACACATTTGCATCTTCGCCGAGCCAGTCGTGGCATCCAAGTCCTGGTTGCTTACTGGTCAAACCAATCTTTGAGCGTCGAGGATCGGAGGTGTCTGGGGAAAGGGATACGATACGGGCTCGAACTGAGTCACCAACACCAATGCTTCGGCTTGATTGGCGGCCTTGAATAATTCCAGCGCCAACGTTTGCTTCAACTTGGTCTTCCATAATTTGTGACTTGTGGAGCAAAGCTTCCATTGGTCCAATTCGAACGAATGCTCCGAACTCGTTGACTTCAGAAACTGCGCCTTCGACCACTTCATAATCATCCATGCAAAACAAAACTGCATCAAATCGAACTCGTTGATAGATAGCACCGTCGCCGTGAATAATTCGTCCACGACCAAGAGGTTCGTGGTTTGAAGTCACTAACACAAATCGGTTTTCATCATCGAAACGACCTTCAAAAGCAGTCATTGAAAGACGGTCAATGTGGTCGTTCAAGGATGCGCCCTTGCGCATGTACTCTGCTGGAATGCGGATCGTGTCTTCCTTTGTGACGATTTTATACATTATGTTCACCTCAGACTAATTCTCGATAGCACAGATGAAGAAGGAGTGGGGAATCCCATTCCGTCCTTCACCGGCATGCGCCTCGAGAGAGAAGTCGACCGTAGTCATTCACGCCACTGAAGACCCCTATTTAATCCACTCGCCCACAAAAGGGTGGACGTAAATGGAAATCACGGGGATATATGCCATTGAGGGTGACAAAAGCAACTGAGAATCGGTTCTTTTTAACTCACACCGCCATAAGCCATAACAACCCCCGAAGTCCCCTACACAATAATGACAAGCAAATCGTTGCATCGAGCGCCCAAAATCGCTGGCGCTATTTTGCCATTATTGCTGTTGGTACTGTCATCACTTTCGCCGCTTTTCGTAAATGCAACCAATGATACGACCCAATTTGAAAACTCTACTGTGGTCTATTCGGTTAATGAAAATCAAACATGGCTTGGGGATACTCAACCCTGGGGGCAATATGCTCGAACGCCGACTCATAATGGTACGATGCCTCCACATGGACCAGATGGTGGACCCGGTGAAGGAAACGTTGAGGATGTTAGTGAATACGGCGTCATCGACAGTCCAGTCGTCAACTGGGTTGGACTGGATGATGGTGCAGATGCGTATGGTTCGATTATCGCAGATTTTTCCCAAAGTATTACAGCACCCAATGCGGCACTGGAACGATGCGGACAAGGTGAATTGTTTGCAGTCATGGTCTGGAATGATGGTTCTGAGAGTCTGTTAAGCATACTTTCGGGTGATGATGCAAAGATCGCTTGGCAAGTCAGTCTTGGCCAAACCAATGAAATTCGCTCAACACCAATCGTGCATGACATCAACGATGATGGGAAGCCTGAGATCCTCGTTGTCTATGACACGTCCAGTTCACTCCAAATCGATCTGTGGTCACCTGAGCTGACATGTACAGAATCCGGTTGGCAAAAATCGGGCCATAGTAATGAGAAACTTTGGAGCTACAGTGATGCTGACTATCGCATCGGTATTACAAGCCCGCACCTACCTACAAGCAATTCCAATCATCTTTCAGTAACCCAGCCCCTTCTTGCGGATTTAGAACTCGATGGAATACCAGAATTAGTCATCGCTGCTGTGGAAGAGAATTCCGGCGACCCGACTGTACTTTCTTTCGCTTTGACAACAAGTGTACCTTCCGAACCCAATTGGGAGATATCGCTTGACCGAGGCACACATCCTTCCGACCCCTCATGGGCTGCTCTTGATAGTTCGACATCTGCGATTGTCCTCACAACAATTGATTCGAATTCCGGTAACATGTGGGTCTGGAGAATTGATGGTGCATCAGGCTCTCTTGACTGGGAACGTGTCGCACTCCAAGGAACAGATTCGGATTCAGATTCACCACGTCTACGACTCCCTGGCCCCGTCATTGTACAATTGGACAGCGATGATGCTCCTGAGATGATTCTAACCGTACCAACAGATTCGAATGGGCGTACAACTGGAAATGGGGCTCGATTCATCGGAATGGAATTAACCTCTACAAGTGAGATTTTTAATTTCCGAGCGCAAAATGGTTACGCAGATGCACAACCACTTCCAATCGACACCACCAACGATGGGATACATGACCGTTTATGCTGGGTGACCTGGTATTCCGAATCATCCCTCAATTTCAACAGAAAGGGCATGGTTGGATGTCACGACATTAGTTTGACCACTCCTTTGAAAGAATGGACTCGAGATTTACAACGTGGAACTGGTAACGATAATGATGAAATTGCTGTATCTTCACCAATCTGGATGGACCTTGATGGCAATGATGTGCCAGAAATCATCGTTGCCTTTGGTCAGCGACTCTGGGCATTTGATGGCGAAACAGGTGCTTCTGCCGACATCAATAATGAATGGTCCTCTCCTTTGGCAATGCCTCACAGAGTTTGGGCAGGGCCTGCAATTGCCGACATGGATGGCGATGGAATTCTCGATATTTTGATCGGAGACACCCTCATCTCGCAAGCTGCGGCTGATTTCGCCCCGCTTGCAGACCAAAGAGGAATCAGCTTCAATCCTGCTGAACCAGACCCTGGGCAACAAGTTACGATTACCGGGCAATTCTCTAATATTGGTACCATCGAGAATGATGATGACCTCGATGTGGTCTTATTGTTGAACGGAAATGAAATCGCTCGAGAACGCTTTGATGATGTTAAACCGGTTTCACCTTCAGGAGAAGGTGGTCCACTCACCTTTAGTGCAGTGATAACTGCAGAACTAGGCATCCATAACGTCACCATGATCTTAGATGTGAACGGCAACCTCACTGAAGCACGAGAAGACAACAACAGAGTGACGATCGAATTGGCAATTGTCGAACCGTATGTGGCACGAATTGACCTTCCAATTGAAACACCACGCATATCACCGGGTACAACTGAATCTGTCGTTATTGAATTGGTTGCTCTTGGCTCACGAACTGCTGATTGGAGCCTCACATGGGATGACGCTGCACTGCCTTCAGGTTGGACATTTAATCTGCAAAATGGTGCGAATGTCGAACCGAGCCTCGCTCCTAACAGCCCGGTTACCGTTACCTTTAATGTTGGAATTCCGAGTAATGCCTTAGGTGACGATAACAGCTATGTTGACCTTAACTTAACGCTCAATGACGATCCATCGATTGGAACGACGATACAAATGCCACTCGAGGTTCTTCGTACTCGAGGACTTTCTGTTACTGGTCCAAGTGGATTGGGAATGAGTGATGGCTACGGGCGGATACTCGGAACTGCTCAGGCTTGGATGGTTGTTGAAAATCTAGGTAATGCACAGGAATCAACCACTTCGATCGATTGGACTGCACCGTCTTGGGGTGGTTCTCCTTCTCTACATGATTCAAATGGTGATGAAATATTTGCTTTGACATTAGACCCAACCGAAGATGTCGAAGTGTTTGCACACCTCGATGTACCGAGTAATGCCCCCCTTGGTTCTACAACATCAACGACCCTCACTCTATGTATCGGTAGTGGAAGCCAGACTTTGTGTGAAGAAGTAGAGGTCCTGTTTACTGCTGTTACAACAATCGTTACGCCGTTGCATACCCGTAGCCTCCCCAACTCAACACTCTCGTGGCAAATTGATGCTGACCTTCCGACAAGTGGACTCCTGCAATGGAATACTGCTGATGCACAAATGATTCAAACAAATTGGCAATGGTCGACAAGTGGAGACCTCTCACTCAATGGTTCGAACCTCGAACTTGCTGGAAGTGGTAATGGTGTGGCTACGGGAACACTCACGCTTCAACTGCCACCAAACACTGTACCCTACCGTCACGTATTTTCAACACCAGATACTACAGTCGCTCATTCCAACTTGACCTTCTCCTTGCAAGTATTGCAAATCTATCGTTCTCAAGCAACTCTGTTGGAGCCACTCCCTACTACAATTGGTGAGAGCGTTTCAATGAACGTGACTGAGCCACAGAACATTCGTTTGAAATTAGAAAACCCAGGGAATGGAATTGATGAGTTCCTTCTTTCAGCAGAAGCCAAGCCAATACCAGGCGAGCCACATTCACCATCGGTAAATTTCAGTTTCATTTCTCTTGAACAACGCTCTCTTGGCCCATTGGCATATACGATCGCTACGGTTCAAGTCACTCTCGGTGCAGAGGTTCCTGCTCAAACACCCTTTGAATTGGAATTCTATTGGACATCACTT
>Ga0209090_10001228_pt1 | contig 16407 bp, 10 predicted proteins | sample ArcticOcean_MG_C_9_FD_187432 | JGI IMG/M metagenome (GOLD analysis project Ga0209090, IMG submission 187432) | Marine microbial communities from western Arctic Ocean - ArcticOcean_MG_CB2_152 (SPAdes) (version 2) | ecosystem: Environmental > Aquatic > Marine > Oceanic | place: Arctic Ocean... | reverse complement strand
GCGGAGTTATGACTGCGACACCAGGTCGTTCCTTCAGGGTTTCTTCATCCAAATTATTGAGGCCGTCGGCATCAATCAGCAGCGGACCTTCCAGGAGTTTTGTCAGTTGCTGCACAAATTTGGTGGTCCGGGAGTGAACGCCCAGTCCACAGCCGAGTACAACAGCATCACGTACTGAAGCAAGTTGTTCTACAAAATCTGCATGTTCTTCCGTAAAAAATTCTGGTGCATTTTTAGGGCTAACAGTCATGATTTCAGGAGCCTGCCCTGGAAGATGATCACGAAGTTCGCTGGGAACACATGCTGTTACTAAACCAGCTCCGCTTTTAAGTGCACCTGAAGAAGCTAGACTTGCCGCACCTCCCATCCCGGCAGATGCGCAGACAGTCAGCACGTGTCCTGAAGAACCCTTGTGTGCATCCGGAAAACGGACTGGAATTAAATCTCTGACAAATTCCTCTGTCAGCAAATATGTAAAGTTCGAATTATATAAATTGGAAGAAACAGAATCGTCTTGATTTGAGGATATATATTCCGGCCAAATTTTCGGAATAGAAATATCAGCAATGTGGACATTTCCGGAAAATTTCACACCAGGATGCTGGAAACATCCTGGTTTTCCAGTTTGAAATGAAATAGTTTGATGACATTCTGCGGCTACACCAAAAATCTGACTCTCATCGGTTGAAACACCGGATGGAATATCTACGGCAACTCGCAATGCTTTTTTGTTTGAGTTGAAAATTTCAATCCATTCCCGGTAAGCACCTTCAATCGCCTGCTCCATTCCGATACCAAAAATAGCATCAATGAGAACATCTGCTTCTTTAATCAGTCGGGCCGCATTTGTATCTGGAAAAGAAGTACTTTCTCCAAATTTTTCCCACAATGACTGGTTTTTCTGTGCATCTCTTTTTTTAGCCTGTCCGGCATCTACAACACTGACATCATACCCCCTGTTCGCTAACAGGCGGGCAATCGCAAATCCGTCGCCGCCGTTATTGCCTTTTCCACAGCAAACTACAACTCCGGCTTCAGGTTCATTTTTTAATTTATTTTCTTCAACCCAGTCTGCAACACTGCGGGCGGCATTTTCCATTAAAACTGAACCAGAAATTCCTAAATCTTCAATTGCGTGCCGATCCATCTCTCGCATGGAAATCGTGTCTGCAAGTCGAATCAAATTATTAGTATTTGGGTCCATCTGCTGTCAACGGTCTGACTGGCGTATCAACTGCTTAACAAAGGCTTTTGATTCCTGTTTTTTCTTGAAGTTATTTGCATCACTAAAGTCTTTCTTGCGGGGACGTTTCTTGGGAGTGTTGCCAGTATATTTGGAACGACTCTCACCGTTGCGGATACAAAACTTAGTCTTAACTTGGACATTACAAAACTTTTTTACAGCATTAGGGTTTTCATGAAAGGATTCAAAACGACCTTTTGAGTTTGTCGAAAATTGTTTGCGGCCTTCCTTACGGATGAATTCTTTTTTATAATTAATTGGAATAAACCGAATGTTTTGAAGCTGCCTGGATGTAATTCTTTCGTATTGTGTTTGAGAAGTTGGCTGAAACTGTTCCGGTTTTGGTGTTGATGCTCTAACTTTTTCAAGAGAATAAGACGATTTGTGAAACTCTACTTTTCCTTCAATAATTGACCTAAGACGGTTGTTGGTGGTACGGGATTGTTCTTCTTTGTAAGCGGAGGCATCTGGTCCACTGCTTAAAATGAGAGCAAATATTGCCAGCGAGATCAGTCTTGATAAGCGAAAATTTTCATAAACGAAAGACATTATTCCGATCTTCTCAGAGAGTGTTATACTTTGCGTATTGGAATATTGTTTTGACTGAGATATTCCTTAACTTCAGAAACAGTATATTTTCCATAATGAAATACGGATGCCGCCAAGACAGCATCGGCTTTTCCTATTGTGAGAGCATCAAGAAAATGTTCAAAAGTTCCACCACCTCCTGATGCAATTACCGGGATATTGAGCTTTCCGCTGATTGCGGCAGTCAAATCAAGTTCAAAACCATCCTGGTGACCGTCTGCATCCATGCTAGTCAATAATATTTCACCAGCCCCTCTTGCTTCCATTTCACCGGCCCATGCCACTGCATCCAATCCAGTTGCAAGGCTTCCGCCGTGGCTGAAGACTTCCCATTTTGAGATTTTGTCTTTTGTATCTTGTTTTTGTGAGTTTAAATTACGTTTTCTTGCATCAATAGCCACAACGATACATTGTGAACCAAAACGCTTTGCACCTTCAGAAATTAGGTTCGGATTCAGGATTGCGGAAGAATTTACTGAAACTTTATCTGCACCTGCAGTTACAAGTGAATGCATGTTTTCAAGTGAAGAGATTCCACCGCCAATTGTAAAAGGGATAAACAATTCACGTGCCAAGCGCGTCGCAAGTTCAATTGTTGTACTCCGATTTTCTTTGGAAGCGGTAATATCAAGAAAAACAAGTTCATCAGCAGACTGTTCATTATAACGCTGTGCCAACTCCAGCGGATCGCCTGCATCCCTCAATCCGACAAAGCTGGTACCCTTTACCACCCGGCCGTCTTTTATATCGAGACACGGTATTATGCGGCGTGCTAGCATTTGAATATTTCCTTTAAATCAAGTTTGCCCTCATAAATTGCTTTTCCGCTGATTACCTGATCAACACCGTCTTCTTCCAGAGTTTTAAGCTGTTCCAGATCTTCCATTGAAGAGACTCCTCCGGATGCTACAATCTTTAATCCGGTACCACGGGCAAAATTACGCAGTGCCTCCATATTTGGTCCACTGAGCATTCCGTCACGAGCAATGTCGGTAAAAACCACTCTTTGTATTCCAACCTTTTTCCAATGCAGGGCAAAATCTACATCGTAAATTTCTGTTCCTTCCTGCCAGCCTTCAATTGCAACTTTGCGGTTTCGGGCATCAATACCCAGAATAATTTGCTCGCTGGAGTAATGTTTAATAATGTCTTCAAATACATCTGGATTTTTAACAGCCATAGTTCCAATGATTACAGACGACACTCCCAACTTCAGCATTCTTTCTACATCATCTGCTGTACGCAAACCTCCTCCAAGTTGAACAGGAATTGAAATCGATTTAAGTATAGAATGGATGCTGTCCAAGTTTTTACCTTTTCCCCGGAATGCTCCATCTAAATCAACCAGATGCAAACGCTTTGCACCAGCATCCTCAAATGAGCAGGCCATGGCTGCAGGATCATCCGAGTAGACTGTTTCTGAATCTAATTCTCCCTGAAGCAGTCTGACACAGCGTCCGTTTTTTAAATCAATTGCGGGAATCAGCAGCATTTTATGGTGTTGAATTTTGAGTTTTTGAGGTGAGCAGATTATCTAAACAATAATTCATTTTTTTTCTGCTTCAACTTCAAGCCTAAGCATTTGAACATGGAGCCTGCCTTTTGAATCAACTGGTGTTCTTTCAATATATTTTGTAGAAATAGCATCGACGAATTTATCTCTTTTTTCTGCAGGTACTTGTTGAGTATATCCTAACCATGTAGTACGAATCCATCCTTCCAAGCCTGTCTTGCCTGCATGAACCATATCTTTTGGAATAAGCTCTAACCGGTTTATTTTAAAGCCGGATTTCAGAAGAATTGATTCATACTCATCTGTACCAGGAAAAAAGAATGGAAAGTCAAATTTTTCAAAGTATGACTGCCATTCAGGATCTGTCTGCATTCCGGAAAGTATGCTTACAATTTCAGCTGCGTTGCCTTTGCCTCCCAACTGCAGGAGGATCTTTCCTTTTTGCCTTAATCCTTTGAAAAATCCTTCAATGACGGGTTGTTGATTTTTTACCCAGTGCAGTGTCGCATTTGAAAAAATAAGATCAAAACATTCATGAAACAATAAGTTGCCGGCATCCATCTCATGGAATGAAAGATTTGGGTAGTCCTTTGGGGGATATCGTTTTGATGCCAGTGCTATCATCGAAGAAGAGTTGTCGATACCGACAATTGTTCCTTTCGAGACTAATCTGGATATTTCGGCGGTTACCTTTCCGTCACCGCAACCTATATCAAGCACATCCTCTGTTCCATGAAGTGATAATTTGTCTAAAAGTTCTCTGGCCCATTTTTGCTGAGCTAGAGAATGTTTTTCATAATCTTGTGCGTTCCATTGATATCTTTTCATATTTTATGTATTTCAATTAATATTGAATAGCTATTATCAGCTAACTACCACACGAATTCAAGCTGTACACGTTAAGCAAAGATCAAAACACAAAGTTCTCTGTGGCTTAAATATTGAATTCCAAATAGTCGTATAAAATGCATTAAACTAGATCAGTGAATTATAAATAAACCTAATTGCACTAACACACATGATTAACTATGCAAGTAGCATCTAACAATACAACGGATAAACAAACTAGCCTGGAGCGGCAAGTTCAAAGTAAAGAGAGATCTACAACCGTTGGTTCTAAAGCTCAAGCAGTTACTTCTGACGTAAATACAGTAGTAGCAAAAGGTGCTGAACGTAATGAGACTTCACAGTATTTAAAGGTACTCTCAAGAATAGAAAACTTGCTGGTCCAGGAAAAACTTCCGGATGCTGCTATCGAGGGTTTTGTAGGAGCAATTAAAAAACAAATCGATTTAATGAGTGAGGCAGACCGGCAAATGCTGATTAAACTTCCTGAGGCAAAATCAATTGAATTGAAAAGTTTGGATAATCTTCCGGAAATGATCACGAACAATCTCAGAGATGAAAGCAAATCTCCAGCATTGCTCAAGTTGCTGCGGCAGCCAAAATTTGCAGTATTTATGCGAAGCGACAGCAAGCCTGCCCCAAAAACTTACACAGCACAGTCTGCTCAGACACCGATACCCGATAAATTAACTACCTCAAAGCTAGTAGAAGATTCTTCCAAAAAAGAAAAGCCAGTGCTTACTGCAGTCCCTGAAGTAGTTCAAAAGACAAGTTCAAAGGAAAATCCACCTGCACCGAATCCAGTTGCTTAAAGTAAAATTTTGCAACTGCCTGTTTGAAGCTTCATTACTATTTAGGTAAATGCATGATAAATTTGCCCTTAAATTCTCCACCTAACCTCAATTTCAAACCACCGACTGGAGTATAAATATTTCCTTCAATACGTGCATTACCTAAAACTTCTAACATCTTACCAGCTTTTAGATCACCCTCAACCCAACCATCGACTTTGATAACAGGTGCTTGTATCTCCCCCATCACTCTTCCTCGAACTCCAACTACGACAGAATGACTGCTTGAAATTTTTCCAACAAAGGTGGCATCAATACGAAGACTATTATTGGTTTCGATACTTCCATCCATTCGTACATCAGATCCCAAATAGCCTTTAACTAAATCCATTATTAAACCTTTTTTTCAATATCTTATTACCTTCGTCTTTGCGTGATTGCAATGTGACGGTTGTTTTATCTCTTAAACCGGTTTACTTTCCAAGCTCTATATCTGCATGAATGGTGCCTGTATTTTTATACAGAAAAGCAGTTCGGGTGAGCCTGAAACAAGAGCTTACCAGACCTTGCTGATTTAAGATCAAGGTAAATATTTTATGAATTAAAATTTAATATTTTACTGGATATTGTTTAACTAAGCCACTTCTCAATACGCTCAGCTGCATCTGCCAATTTAGGAAACAGGTTTGGAAACATTTCTGGAGTGAGCTTATTTTTCATTGGAAAATCTTTGAGCAACTGCGCTCCATCATAATCTACACTTGCTACACGGACTACTAAAAAGTCATTCGGCATATAAAAATCTGATCCTGGAAGCAATGCAACACCTGTCTCTTCCAATAGACGTCTGCTTAATTTTTCACTCGTAGTGATTCCGCGGGAACTAAGTTTTTCTTTAAAATTTTCAAAGTCAGGAAAAAGATAAAAAGCTCCTTGAGGTTTTGGACAATTTAAGCCAATATCCGTGAATCTCTGATGTAAAAAATGACCAGCTGCACAATGAATATCACGGCAGCGCTCAACATGTTTCCTCACCGAATCATAATTTTCAAATCCCGCAAGTGCTCCGTACTGTATTGGGGCACTAACGCAACTGAAAGTTTCGCTCACAAATGCAGATAATGGTGGTACTATTTTAGCTAATTCATCTGGAATCATCGCAAAACCAAGACGCCAACCTCCGGCAGAAAAGGCTTTTGAAACACCACTTGTTGTAATTGTTCCTTCAGGAAAATATTTTGCAATTCCCTCAAAGGGTTGTTCACCAAAATTAGTCAGAGCATAAATTTCATCCGAAATTACAATTATTGCATGCTTCCGGCATACTTCAGCCAAATCCTTTAATTCCTCAGGAGTATGTACACTTCCTGTTGGATTGCTAGGATTATTAAGAATTAATAATTTTTGCGGAAAACTCAGACCGGAACATGTTTTTTCCAATTCTTCTGCCTGTAACCTATATCCGTTTTTTCGCTCAGTTGGAATTGGAATGAATGTTTTTGAGCGAATCTTTGCCTGCGGCCCATAACTGACCCAACTCGGAGCGGGAACCATGAGGGGGCCCTCCAATAAATAAACTAGTTGGAATATCAGTTCTTTACTTCCCGGACCAATGAATATTTTTTCAAATGAGTAGTTATAGCCAAATTCACTTTCAAAAAATCCTGCAACTGCCTTCCTTAATTCTGGTAATCCATATCCAGAAATATATTGTTTGCGGTAAGCGTTTTCCTGCAATGCAATTCGCATAGGTTCTGGTACCGGAAATGGTGATTCGCCAAAACCCAAGTGACAGATGTTATGCCCTTCACTGCGTAACTTTAAGGCAAGCTGGTTAATGAATAAAGTGGCAGATTCTTTTAAATTGTCGATTTGATTGTTAATAACTGGCTGCATTAGAGCATTAATAATTTTGGTTAAGTGAGTCAGTATAGATCAGTGTGAGTCCAGGAGATCAAAAAGTATTCGTCGAACCATAAATTGATTTTAATCCTAATTCTACTTATCCAAGATACCGGTAATCAACGATGACGGATTTCCACAGTGAAGAAGCCAAAGTTGATGTGCCGCGCGTGTAACTCCAACATACAATAATTGTCGAGATCGTATGTCCGGTCCATATGTTGAAGCATCTGCATCTGCGATGATGACTGAGTCGAATTCCAGGCCTTTTGTCTGGGTGATATCTGTAACTTCAATACCAGGTGTGAATGTAAATTCTTGATCTCTGATTAAACGCAATTTAGAAAGATCTGTGCGCTGTAACCCATCAAAGAGCTTCTCTGCAGATTCCTGAGTCCGTGTCAACACGGCTACACTGGCAAGTGGTTCGCGAATAGACAGGTCTTTCAATGTGTCTGCAAGAAATGCCACCATTGAACCACGTTCCTTGAAACGGAAAACATCAACCGGAGCACCATGTCGTGTTGAGTGCCAAACTGTATTTACGCTATGTTCGGAAATAACTTTTTTTGCAACTGTCATTATTTCATGAGTAGAACGGTAACCAATTTTTAAAGGGGCCAGGGCAGTCACATCTGGTTTTGAGCCATCGGGTAATGTCAAATGGCCCAGTGACTCTTCCCAGGTTTCATGTTTACGTCCAACCATAATACGCTGATCCAAATCTCCTGCCAATGTAACACTGGGAAGATTTTCTGGAGTTAAACTTACTAATAGCTGAAATTCAAGTGAACCAAAATCCTGAGCCTCATCGAGCATCAAATGAGTATATTGGAGAGGCTTGCCGTTTTTACTATTCAAAGGTCCTAACAGCAGTTGATATAGTAAAAGCAAGAGAGTATCATCTTCTTCATCAAGCGAGGATTTTTCATCTGTGAAGTTCAAATCTTCGTTAAAGAAGTTTTCCGTTTGTTCGGTCAACGAAACCAGATCTGACTCTACAATTTCTTTTGATTCCTGACGCTTTTGATATTGTCTGACTGCCCAAGACCAAACGCCGGTGAGTTGAGATTCATTAAATTCACCAGGTGCAAGCCTCTCAACTGTCTCAAATAACAATTCCCGGTTGACTAGACAATCATTCCAAATTTGAGTAGTTAATAAATGTGGGGATTCCATTAGCTCAGGGAATGCCTGTTCTAATGCATTTTGGAATTGTTTTTCCATTCGGGCACTGGAAAGCTGTGGTACACCTTGAATTGTTTCTTCACCTTTTGACCAACCTACCAAATTCTGCAGGCGTGGAATCAGAGCTGTATCAGACATTGCATCCCAAGCCTTGAGCAAAATTTCCAATCCCTCGACTTTGGCTAGTTTATCCTCAAACAATTCGCGGAACTTTGTCGTCCGGTTTTGTATTTCTTCACGGTAGTATTTCAACCACAACGGATGACGCTTAAGTTCGATCACATCCATCGGAGTGTTTTCAGCATATTGAACCGGTAATTCGGGCAGCATGCGGATACGCAGTCCGGACGACCATTTATGATAAATACGTGGTCTTGCGCCATGAACACCCAATGCAGGCAAGACCCTGGACATATAATTTGCCAAAGCCGGTCCGAAAACAATCGGCAGGACAGTTTTTGGTTTAAAGTATTGAGGCTTTTTTGACATCAAATATGCCAGTCTATGAAGGGCAACGGTGGTTTTTCCAGAACCGGCGCCTCCCTGTATCAGAACAATCCCATATTCAGAATGTGTTATTACTTCAAATTGCTCAGGATCTACCAGCGCAGTAATTTGCCGCAGATGCTTGTCCACCCTGTAACCGGAAAAATTGAGGTCTGTTGTTTTTCCATTGCTGCTTGTATATTTATCAGGTGGTTTTAGTTCATCCAAGGTTTTCTCATGGCCGCTTTCAAGCTGAGGTGTTTTATGACTGACCAGGTGCCATTTATTATGTTTAGTTGGCTCTGTAGATAAGTCTTCAAGTACACCTCCAGGCCAGTTTATTCGCATAAGAATGCCGTTCTCAATCAGCAACATTCTTCTCGTTATCAACTCACCTTCCAATTCGCTTTCACCAATATCTTCAACGTATTCATCGCCTTCATGATAGCGGTAAAAAATCTGACTAACTGGGGCGTTTTTCCAATCAACAATTGGACATGGTAAGTGTGTGGAAAAGCAATTCTGATTTCCTATCAGCAAATCCCGTTCTCGTTTGTTTTCACGCAAACGGATATGTGCAAAATATGGAACATCCTGGTTAAAACCAAAAGTAGCATTGTGTGAATCCTGTTGACTGTGAAGTAATACCATCCTTTCCATTTGCGCCATAACTGCAGGCACATCTTCGGGCAAAGTGTCTGAAAGAGAATCCCGCAACTCAATGATATTATCCAAATGTAGGTCACTTATATTCCTTTCTTTATCTTCAGCAGCAAGCATCAAAAACCCTTGTTTTACAAGGAGCAGAAGTTGCTGTTCTTCCTCCAAAACCTTTGCTTGCTCCGAAGATAAATTCTTATTTTTTTTCATTTTTACACTACTCGCTTACTCTCAAAATTTTAGCGCCCAGAGCATTAAGCCGTTTGTCAATTGTTTCATATCCACGGTCAATCTGGTCAATATTATAAATTTCTGTAATCCCTTTTGCACCAAGTGCTGCAATCAATAAAGCCATTCCTGCCCGAATATCCGGAGAAGAAACTCTTGCCCCTTTGAGTGGCGTAGGTCCTGAAACAACTGCTCGATGTGGATCACACAGAATAATTTGTGCTCCCATTTCTATCAGCTTGTCTACCCAAAACAAACGGCTTTCAAACATTTTTTCAAAAATCAAAACTGCACCTGAACATTGTGTGGCAACTACTGTCATAATACTGGTTAAATCTGCTGGAAACCCTGGCCAGGGTGCATCATCAATTTTTGGGATTCCGCCACTTGGATCCTTCCTGACGATGAGTTTTTGTTTTTTTGGTATAAGCAAATCGTCGCCTTCAACCTGAATTTCTACTCCCAGTTTTTCAAACATTAGTTTAGTCATACGTAAATATTGCACTCCGGCATTCCTGATGCGCAGTTCACTTCCAGTAACAGCGGCCAATCCAATGAAAGAACCAACTTCAGTGTGATCCGGCTGAATCGTGTATTCTCCTCCACTCAATACGGACACGCCTTCAATGACTAGTAAATTACTTCCTATACCTTCAATATTTGCTCCAAGCAACTTCAGGAAATAACACAATCCCTGAACATGTGGTTCACAAGCCGCATTGTAAATATTAGTTTTTCCCTGTGCTGTAACTGCAGCCATGACAGCATTTTCTGTAGCCATGACGCTGGCCTCATCAAGATAAATTTGTGTTCCTTTTAAACCAGAGGTCTGCATATGATAAAACCCGTTTTCATTTAGATCAATTCTGGCACCAAGATTTTCCAGTGCCGAAAGATGGGTTTGCACAGGTCGTAAACCAATTCTGTCTCCCCCTGGAGCTGGCAAAACAAAGGATTTCTTGCGGGCAAGAAGGGGCCCTGCAAGGAGGAACGATCCACGAATCCTAGAGGCCTGAGTTGAATCAGGATTGATAGATTTAAGATTGCTGGAATCAAAACTAAATGAATGTTTATCAATTTGCTTTACTTCTACACCTAGACTTTCCAACAGTCCACGCATAATAGTGATGTCAAGAATGTCTGGAACGTTATGTAAAATAACAGGTTCTCGTGCCAGTAAAGTTGCAGCAAGAACAGGGAGAGCCTCGTTTTTGTTGCCTGAAGGAGTGATACTTCCAGAGAGAGGAATTCCACCATGCACTACAAATTTTTCCATTTAAATTTATTTAAATATTAAGAGTATTTAAAGTCTTTTAATGTTTTGATTGAACGTCCAGAAAGACCGCTATTAACAGACTACGTAAATTACACAGAATAAGGTACATACTATTATTTGTTAAAACTCATTTGTTAAAAACCCAAACCTCGAACAGTTTATCTCATTTCTGTGTAGTCACTTCCTAAGTGATGTCGTAAACGCTCCAAATTACCTGGAATTGCTGCTAGTGTTATTAAAATCCCCTCCTCCTGGTAATCAATGTTGTCCACCCTGCTCAATTCGTAGATATTAGCTAACTTATGTGAGTGCTGATAATCCAGACGAATTGTCATTTTTTTCATTCGTTTATTAAAAAATAACAGTATATGTTTTCTTAATTGTTCAACAAAAGCTGAATTTTTTTCCAATCCATTTTTTCCTCCATTTTCGCAGGAGCCAAATAATGCTTCCGGAAAAGATTTCTCCAAGATCAGTAAACGTGTAGGAGAGATCCGGTCTATTTTGTTAAATACTTTAATAATTGGAATACAGGCTGCGTCCAAATCTTCCAAAACCTCAGAGGTTGTTTGCAAATGTTCTTCGATGTTATCGTCGGCATCAATAACCTGCAGCAGCAGATCTGCATCTCTCACGGTGGCTAATGTGGAACGAAATGCTGCTATTACTTCATGAGGAAGATTACTGATGAAACCAACGGTATCCGAAAGCAAAACTTTGGGTCGAGAATCCTCTTCTAAAAGTCGCGTTGTTGAATCGAGCGTGGCAAACAAACGGTCTTCAACTAACAAACCTGAATTGGTGAGCGCATTCATTATAGTGGACTTTCCGGCATTGGTGTAGCCGATCAAACTCACCTGTAAACAATTGGAACGTCTTTGCTTCTGAGTGTTGCGTTCCTTTTCTACACGTATTAACTGACTTTTGTATCGAGTAATTCGTTGGCGCAAAAATTGTCTGTCTTTTTCAATCTGCTTTTCACCGGTTCCTCTCGATGCACCAATTCCTCCACGTTCCCGGTCAAGATGTTTCCACAAACCCACTAAACGTGGTAATAAGTATTCAGACTGAGCCAAGCCTATTTGCAGCTTTGCCTCACTGGTACGGGCATTTTTTGCAAAAATATCTAAAATTACCTGGGTACGATCCAGCACTTCGCAGTCCAATAGTTTTTCCAAATTTTGTGTTTGTTTAGGACTAAGTGGATTGTCAACAAGTACTGCATCCACCTCATCAATGTGTATTCTGGATTTAATTTCAGTGAGCTTACCCTTTCCAAAATAATATGCTGGATGTATTTGTTTGCGGGCCTGAATGATTTGTCCGGTGACTTTCCCCCCGATGGAATAGACAAGTGATGAGAGCTCATCCAGTGAACTCTGGACCTCTGAATTTAATCTATGTGGTAACTGCAGCGAAACAAGTAATGCGCGGTCCCAATTTTTAAATAATCTGCTATCGCTCAAATAACCTCAGGATATTGACTAAAAAAGTGTCCTATTACCGGGCAGAATTGTAGCATATAATTAGGGTAAATGTACAACGAAATCTTTTGTGCGAAATAAACAGTGTTACCAATAATTATGATCAGTATTACATCTACTTAGAATTCAGTGAGAAAGCCCACTGAAATTATAATGTATAAAGAATTAGTTGTTAACATAGATTTCACGCATTTCACGCTTTAGTGTTTTACCAGCAATATTTCGCGGAAAATCTTCAAGTACTTGTACATCAGCCACACGCTGAAATTTTGCATCCACACGTTGATTGATCCAGGTTTTTAAATCCTCTTCAACAACATTCTGTTCTTTATGAAAAATGACAGTGGCAACCGGAATTTCACCCCATTTTTCATCAGGAATTCCAAATACTGCAACTTCTGAAACCGCAGGATGTTGGATTATTACTTCCTCAATATCTTTGGGATATACATTGACACCTCCGCTGATGATCATGTCTTTAACACGATCAACTAGGAAAAGGAAACCGTCCTCATCAATAAAACCCAAATCTCCAGAATGAAGCCAGCCGTCAACAATAGTTTTTTTTGTTAAATCCGGACGTTTGTAATATCCTGGCATCATCATTGGACCCCGACCACAGATTTCTCCAACCTCATCAGGTTCACAATCTTCGCCGTTTTCACGCAAAATTCTGATGTCGATAAATGATGGGGCAGATCCGACAGATCCGACTTTGCGCAGGGCATCGTCACGATCTAATACTGAAAAGAAACCTTCAGTGACACCGTACAATTCGTAAAATATTCCCGGCAGTACTTCATTCAATTTGTGTTTGTATTTCATCAGCAATGTAGCACCTACGTTCTGAAGCATTTCCAGCGAACCCAGTTTTTCCGGCATAAATTCGGGATGATTGAGCAGGGCCATTATTTGTGCAGGTACCATGACGATGTGCGTTACTTTTTCTTGCTCAATTGTCTTTAAAACTTCTCCTGCATCAAAGTTGTGGTGTAAAATATAAGTTGCTCCCAAATACATCCATGGCATCAAATCCAGCATTGCTCCGTTAAAAACAATCGCTCCAGCATGGAGGACAATGCTTTCAGGAGACATACGCCAGGCTGAGGCGAAATGGGTGCAGTAATTCGCACGGACATAATGGGTGTGAATAATCCCTTTAGGGGCACCGGTTGTACCACTTGAATACATGATGTTGTAGATATCACCATCCACTATTTTGGCATCCGGTGGCTCCGTTTCTTCTGCTCCAGAAATAAAATCCGCATAAGACTTAAATCCAGAAACTGTAAGTCCACTACTGTGCTTTTTACCGTCACTAACAAGTATCCAATGCATATTCTGAATAGCTGGTAAATCTTTTTTTATGCTCTGCAATGTTTCTGCAAAGGTTGCATCTGCAAAAACAATCTCTGTATCAGAATCACGGAGCAGTGTCGTTAATCCGGAAGCCTGCAGTAAAGGACTGCCTGGTACAATCACGATTCCGGTTTTGGCTGCAGCCCAGTAAAGCAGCATCAATTCTTCACAGTTTGGCAGAACCGTCGCCATTTTTTGCCCCTTTAGAAAACCGGCAGCCAGCAAGGCATTAGCCAGCCTGTTTACACGGATATTAAGTTCGCAGAAGTTTAATCGTTCCTCACCGATAACAAAGGCAAGATGCTTGGAACGGTAACGGGCATGTCTTGGCAGTAAAGATCCAATGTTCATTTGTTTATTATTTCCTGTGTTAAAAACAATATCTAACAGGTAATTTATAGTGATGTGATAAATAACATAGACTCTTTGCACTTTCAAGTAAAAGCTGGAATCATCAATATGAGGTTTAGCAAACCTGAACAAAACACTTCAGGACAAGAATCAATACTGCGCTACAAAATGAAAAAAAATAACATACATTTCAAATGTTTCGTAATTTTGCTGTCAGTGTTTTTGGCAAGCTGTAGTATTTTGGGAAGTTCACGGGAAATGGAGATAGCTGCAGTGCAGCCTCCACCAGAAGCTCCTTTGCTGGCAGAAGTGCTGATGCATCTGCAATTGGATTATGTTGAACCAGAAAAACTTGATCCTGTAAGCTTGCTTCAAGGCGCATTGACAGAACTTGGGCGGATGATTCCGGAACTAACAGTTGTACCTGAATTGCAGGATAAAATTTTGGGTCCAGTTTTGAACATAAGTTTTAAAACCGAAAAAACTCTCTTACCGGTTTCAAAAATTTCAGGGCTGTATGATTTGCACATTGCCTTGCAAATACTGATGAAACGCCTTTTAGGAATGAATACTCAACTGACACAGTTAAAAATAGAGCAGATGTTCATTCGGGGGATATTGAATCAGTTAGACGCCTATTCTGTTTTGCTGCCGCAGGAAATTTATAATGAATTCAACATTAATATTGGTGGTCAATTTGCCGGAGTTGGTCTGGTTGTTGGAACACGAGATGATCAACTGACTGTAATTGCACCAATGGACGGTAGTCCCGCAGCACTTGCCGGAATGAAGCCGCTTGACAAAATTGTGGCAGTTGACGGAGAAAAAACTGAACACATGACCCTTGATGAAATACTTCATCGTCTGCGGGGAAATATTGGAACACCTGTTACGCTCAGTGTTTTACGTAAGGGACATGCAAAGGCTTTGCAATTTAAACTCTTACGTGAAGATATTCAGGTCGAAAGTGTCGAAACATATGATTTGTCAAGCAGCAAGCAAACCGTTAGTTATGTTCGTATAAAAAATTTTCAAATTGACACATCCCGGGAACTTAAAAATAAGCTTGGTTCTTTAAAAATGGTTGATGGAGTGATTTTGGATTTACGCAATAATCCCGGGGGATTGCTGGAAGAAGCAATTCGAGTCAGTGATTTGTTTTTGCCTGGTAAAAAACGCATCGTAAGCACAAAAGGGACTGTCGTTTCCTCAGTCCATGACGCAAAACAATTATTTGCCGGAGATCATTTATTGAACATTCCACTGGTTTTGCTGATTAATCGAGGGAGCGCTTCTGCTGCAGAAATTGTTGCTGCTGCCTTAAAACAAAATGAGCGTGCAATTGTGATTGGCGAACAAAGTTTTGGCAAAGGTACAGTTCAAACACTTTGGGATTTAAAAGACGGTTCAGGACTGAAATTAACCATAGGAGAGTATTTAACACCTTACGGACGCTCAATTCACAATATAGGTGTCATGCCAAATCTGAGGCTTATTCCTGTTACTGTTCCTGAGCTCAAGAACGGAGAAAAAGAGCTTGGCAGGCAGGAGATTTTCACTACTGAAAAAAGGTTCAGTCTGCTTTCAGATTTTGATGCAGAAAACAAGGTAAATGATTTAGATGAACTCAGTATTAGTTATTTGTCACATAATACTCCAATTCTTAATGAAGATTCTAAAATAATTGATAATAATTTGAAAATAGAAAGATTAAAAGCAGATATATTTGTCAAAATTGCAAAACGGTTACTATCTCAGTGGAATCCTAAAAATATAAACTCTATTATTCAGAAAATATCCAGGGAAGCAGAGCAAAAAGAATCTGAAATAATTACAGAAGCACTGTCAAAACACGGAATTGATTGGAGTTTGAATCCGCTCATAAATTCAGCAACTCCTGAAATGCTTATTTTAACCTGGTCTGCGGAAATGATTTCTACAGATCTTTTGCGGGTGAAAGTTAATCTCCGGAATTCTGGTAAAATTGACGCGCAACGTTTGATTGCGGTAACACGGGCCAGTAACGGGATACTGGATAGCCTGGAGTTTCCTATCGGAAAACTTGTGTCTGAAGAAAATACATCCCGCACCATTGACGTTAAAATTCCTGCGGGAATGATGGAGGAGCAAGAACCGGTAGAAATTCTGCTTTTTGATCATAACTTGAAAAAATTAAAATCAGTACGAAGGCAACTCCATTTTTCACCGAAACGGAATCATTCTTTTTGGTTGAAAATGGAAATATTTGATAATGGGAGGTTTGGCAGTCGTGGTAATGGTGACGGAAGAGTTCAAACCGGAGAAACCATCGCACTTGCATTTAAAATTGAAAATAAAAGCAAAAGTACTGTTCCTGAATTGTTGCTGAAACTGCGAGGAACTGAGGGTGCGTTTAGAATTAATCGAGGGAAACTTTTATTGAAAAATCTTGAACCTCATAAAAAACAAAAAGACTATTTCCTTTTTAAGAGTTTAATGGACTCCGGGAATTT
>Ga0209090_10001222_pt1 | contig 16438 bp, 7 predicted proteins | sample ArcticOcean_MG_C_9_FD_187432 | JGI IMG/M metagenome (GOLD analysis project Ga0209090, IMG submission 187432) | Marine microbial communities from western Arctic Ocean - ArcticOcean_MG_CB2_152 (SPAdes) (version 2) | ecosystem: Environmental > Aquatic > Marine > Oceanic | place: Arctic Ocean... | reverse complement strand
GTGTCGATCGCGCTCGTCAATCCTCGCTTGTTCTCGCGGGAACAGAGTGCGGCCACGTTTTCATCACCGACTTGCGTTTATCAACTGTCTCCCGAAACAAAGACATTGAAGGAAAAGAAAAACAACGACAACAACAACAACAACAACAAAAATGGAGATTCAAAGGCGAGGAGATTGGAGCGTGTTTGTTCGATACAATAGATCCGGAAAGATACGTTTATTTTGCCCGTAACGCGGTGCTCGAAATGCACGACAGACGTAAAACTACTTCCTCCTCCTCCTCGAACGACGACGACGTACAACAAACAAAGTCAAAAATATTTTCGAGAACTTTTTCAGACGATGTTAGCGCGTTAGCGCTTGATGCAAAGTGCCACAGGATGGCCGTAGCTGACGACAGTGGTGATGTAAACGTAGTGAGTTTAGCGATGAGAGAAGATGGAGGAGAAGAATTCCCGCTCATGCAAACGTTTAAGAACGCGCACGGCGACGCCTCGAGCGGGTGCGCCACGGCTGTGAGCTTTCGAGCGCACAAACCTGAGGAAGTCATCTCTGCTGGATACGACTGTACGGTGAAAAAATGGGAAATTAATCGCAAGAACAAAGAGCTAAACGTGTGGAAAATAAAAGAGGTGCAATCGGCACGAAAAGGTAACGAAGCGTTCGTTGAATCGACGTCTACGGCGTTCAATCCGCCGTTTATAAACTCCATGAAATGTTGGGAGGAGGATACGTTCGTTGGTAGTAATAGTATTAACAGTAGTAGCAGTAACAGCAATATTAGCATTGGTAGCATGAAACGTTTGTGCGTTGTGGCAAGAGGTGATGGTATTGTCTCGGTATTAGATTTAGATGGTAAGACAGGTTCCTCAAAGAAGAATACGTCCAACGGCAAAAAGAAGAGCGGCGGCAGCGCCATGCCTTCACAGAATTTCTCCGCCATACACTTAGGCGAGGCGATGAAAGAGGATGGTTCTCGATTCGGTCACACCCACGCGTGTTCTTACGCGCAATTTTTGCCTAGACACGAGGGATCGAAAATCATCTCTGGAGGTTTGGATGGAAAAATAGTCATCTGGGATTGGACGCTCGAACGCGAAGAGAGTGCCAACAAAGTGCTCGAAACAGGAGGCGTTCTGGAAACAATCGAGCACGGTTTGAAGGTGTCTGCGATAGCCACGGGTGATTTCGTCGACGACTCCGTTGTAGTTATTGCCGACGTCTCAAAGTCTATATCCGCGTATACGTTAGAATAAAAAATAGTACCGTGCATAGAATCAGTTGAAAAAAGAACAAAAAAGCATCTACGCGTACAGTATGTATAGCCGCCATAAAAGAAATTTGTCGCATCGAAAAGAAAAGATGATGGAGGCGTAGCCCTTTAAGAAAACGAAACAGAATGCCACTCGGTCTTCACGCCGAGCGGGCCTCGCGCAAACTCAGAGGAAACGTATCATTATTATCATCATCATCATTCCAACGTCGCGAAGCCTTAAACTCAGTCGCAATCTTGGCGGACGAATTGAGGAAGACGGCTAACTACCACGAATTTATTGACTCGACTTTCCTTATGAACGACGACAAAGACTGCTCTAAAGAGGTGGCGGAATGGTTATTGAAAAGCAGCGACGAGGATGATGATAATTTGACGTTCGAGAGATTCGCTCGCGCCTTGATTCGCGTGTATTGGCATCTCCCGCAAAACTTTGCTTCGAGACACAAAAAATCCATCCTCCTCGGTTTCAGTCGGTATTTCAATATCGACACCAAAAACAATAATCAAAAAAGCTCATCATCATTATTGTCACCACAAGCGGTCTCTGTTTCGAACGTACTCTGTGAAGAGACGCGAGCGTATCTCGATGCATTTCTAGAGAAACTTGAGGATGTGAGCGCTGATGCAGCATTGGAGTACGTGCCTGCGGTTTCCATGCTTTTGTCCTTGTACGCCAGAACAGAACGCCGCCAGCGAAAGAAAGATGACGACACTACTATTAAAAATAGAGTAGTACCAGTATTCAACGCTGCACTCGATGATAACGCACACTTGATGATACGACTATGCAAATGGATTCTTGATACAGTCATGAGAGATATTAAGAATGGGAGAAACGTGTCAAATGTTGCCGCGTGTACAGACGTCGCCACGTTGACGCAAAGACTATTGAGAGATTTTTGTCAATGCGAAGGTGCTGAAAAAGAAAAGAGGAACGCTAACAACAGAGCGATTATAAAAGAACGAATCGTATTGAATACACTTTTTGATGCGTTGGAATTCAATATTTTTGGCGGGACTTCTATTGGAACCGCGCTAGCGGCACATCTCTTGGATAAAATAAGCGATGACGATACGGGCGAGGAGACTACGACGAGTGAGCAGCAAATCGCGGCGGCGTTTGGATTCTCTAGTACTAAATACGGAGTCACAACACATGTTGGCAATGTGAGCATGTCGTTACAGTTTTGTAATCACGTGGGAAAGCAATCGAATCTAGCACTCGCGCACTTTCTTAGAGGATTTGTCGTCGCTCTTGCTCCAGAAGTGTTATCGTCATCGACTTCTCGTCTCGCTAGGGATGTTTTCTTTCCATTGGTGCTAACTATTTTAGAGCGCTGTGAAGATCCACACGCGATATTTCACGCAATAAATGCAATCACGACGTTATTGCAGAGACTTATTGACGCTGAAATTTCTCGAGACGACTCTTTTTTTGCTTTGCTACGTCGCGTTTCGCAGGCTCTCCTTTCACGATGGGACGACATTAATACAACTGCTTCGACTACGAGAGAGATTGCGTGTGCGTTTGATGCTCTGTGCGATTGTGCTTTTGGGACTGACAAGAAAAAGTTTGACCCAAGCGGCATGCGTTGGGGTCTGGAAACCTTTCAGAGCATATTAAATCTTACTTTTAATGCGAATGGTGGCGCGAGGAAATCACGGTTCAAACCACTCTCCGCGCTCGCAAAACGGCTCGGATCGCGCGCCATAATGGGAATGCGAACGACAATACTTTCAGATGTTTTGGATGTCATGTCAAACGATGATTCGCTCGGCCCATCCGCATCCTGGCTTCTCATTGAGCTTTCAAAGTCATACCGCGTCGAAGAAAGATCATTTTCCATCAGCTGGAAAAGATGGTGGACTGACGCTTTGTTTCCGTTTTTTATTCAGCCTGACGGTAAGAAAAGGAGAAGCGTTGCTACACACGCTCTCCCGATCGCTTTTCAAGAGGAGTACGGTGGAGATTCTTCTTTTGCCGCGGAGCTCGCTCGAGAAGTTTTGAGTTTCGGCGACGAAAGCAAAAGTTTCAGTTCTCATCTCAGAGCGGGCGCAATCGTCACTATCATGAGAGCAGCTCGAAACGCACAACTTTGCGACCCGAAACTTTTTGGTCGCATTCGCAGCAAAGTTGTTAAAAGCTTACATAACAAGAGAGAACGCAAAAAGAAACGAAAAGAAACATTATCCAAGGGCGAAACGCTGCACCCAGAAACAAATAATGCACGCAGTTACGATGACGAAGAAGCTGATGGATCGTTTTTTGACGTATCTCACTCGATGATTGAAACCGCAGCGTTGAGTTCGTGCGAAATTTCGCGCACGGATGCAATGGAACTATTGTGTTGGGAAGGGAAGGGAAGTTCTCAAACACTCCCAGGCGCTCAGGAGTTGGCACTTTTGAAGCGAATATTACCGCATCATCTGCGCGGGTACGTTTTGAATCTGATTTTCTATATTTCAGTACAGCGCGGTGACGAAGATTTTTTTCGTTAAGTCGGCTGATTGACGAAGTCTTTTGACGGCGTCTTCCCTGAGGCTTCTTAACCTCCTACTCATTCTGAGCGCTTTTTTTCATCGTGTGAACATTCGATGTCGCCTCACTCTTTATTTATTATTAACACATTCATACTTTCTTTCAACGTACAAACAGGGAAAGTTCAGCACAGATGAATTCGTTGCGATCCGCAATCTCGCGATTATTCGATAGAATTCATTTCGGTTTGCTCAGAAAGAAATACATTGACGACGAGCATAGGATCGCATCTGAGGACTTCATTAAATGGCTTTTGAAAAAAAGCGTCCTTAACTTGTATCCTGCTGCCCCGTACGAGCGCAAGGCGACCGCAATTGAAATTTTATCGTGCGCACGAAACGTGACATCTTCACCACAAGCAGAAGGAATCGATAACGGTTACGCGAGAATACTTTCTGAGGAGCTCTTGCAAAGTGAAGCTGCTACCCGTGTGTTGTTGAATGCATCACTGGATTCTTGGGACAGACTAAGAAAATCTGCTTTTGATATGCTCAGTGCTCTTCCTTCCCCGTTGCCTGGTGTTGAAACTGGTGCTGAATTGCGTAAGCACTTGACTTGGGCAAAATCAATGATTCTATCTCCAATGGTAAAAGAATCAGACGCAGCAGCTTTGCAAGTGCGGTTATGGATTAAGAAATACGTATTTGAATTAAAGTGGAGTTTTACGCTTGTTCCAGAAGTCTCAGTCTCAGTTCCAGAGAAATTGACTGACGCGCAATCGCCTCCAGTCTTTTCTTTACTCGGTGAGTTAGGCAGTTGTTTGGAAAGAAGCTCTTCTTTTCAGCTCGTATTTTTTTTGTAAATGAGTTGTTCAGTGATGTCGACTACATTGCTAGTACTGTATGAGTGCACTACCAATTTAGTGTGCCGTGAAACTTTGCACGTCAGCCTGAGAACTATCATTTCTTTCTTTTTATTACTACGAGCGACATACGGACGCATCCGTCCTCTATCAATATTATATATGTATTGACCTTATCCTTTGTTCTTCTTTTTACAGATACTTTGAACGACTTCATAGAAGTTCAAGTTCAACTGGCAAGCATTAATGTGTTGGCCGCCTGTAAAAAGTCCTTAGCTCACGGACCTTTACTCCTCGCAAGGTACGATTGTTTTTTTTCGACAACGCAAAATTCTCTCGGAGAAGACACGATGTAACATTTGAAAGGAAATCTTGAACGGCAATGAAGATTCATAGCTCCCTCTCCTGTACTCATTTTGATGAGAAACGCTGGCTGAATCGAACCATAATATACCCTGGCCAGGACTGAGTCGTTCAACAATTGCATTCTGTGGTTACATCTTGGTCTCTTTTTCTTTTATTTCTGGCTCGCATCGCGACATCTTTTCCTCTTGGTCTGTATACTAAGAAGATTATTTTCCCTTTGTCATCTCTCGAATGTAACACAGATATGCGCTCGAAGAAATTGATTTTAATTCGATTCAAAGTGATTGTGAAAGCAAGGAAAAATTGAGAAGAACGTTTGACAAACTCATCGATTTGATTATTCGTGTGACTTTATTAGCTCGTGATAATATTTCAACGCCCGATATGTTAGGGGTATCCGCATCTGAGGTTGCTCGTGGTAAAGAAAGTTCAAAAGTATCTGGCTCTGCTATCGTCGCTGCAAATTCTGCAGTTGACTTTGACAATGAAGAGACAGAAGATTTCTTATCTCCAGAAGCACAAACGATTGTTACGGCATCGTGGCTAACAATGAAAGAAGTCGGTTTGCTAGTCGGTGCATTGTCCTCGAAAACAAAGCACACAGATCTTCTTTCCGGCAACGCGCTAAAACACTTGGGTGAGCATCTCATATCGGTGATGCTCGAGGTCAAACACGCCGGTGCAATAGACAAAACACGCATTGGTCTCACCACGCTATGTGAGCGCCTCCTCGATGATTACGATGTTGCGGGGAGGAATCTTTCAGCTTTGCCTATGCGCTGGCTTACGATTTTGTTGAATGAAGAAATTGTGAACAAAGGAAAATTGAGCATGAAAGATCGCGTTCGCCGCTCTGCAGGTATTCCTTTCGCGTTCTTAGCTCTTCTTCTTTCAGAAAAGAGTTCGTCAATGCGACCAATGCTGAAATACGCCATCGAGGAACTTTTTAAGGTACTTCAGATAGAACGGGAAGATGACGAAGAGTTATTTTCTACTCAAATACACGCATTTAACATACTTCGCGTCATATTTAAAGATCGAGATTTATCTCTTGCAACGAGTATTTATGCTGCTCAAGGAGCGGAGCTATGTATTAATAGAATGGGCGCCACGCCGCAATGGGAGGTGCGTCCTTACCTTATTTTGACCTCGTTCGAACTTTTTTCTGCAACGTATCTTTTTTACACTTCAGTTTTCCATCGCGTTAACAAATGTACATGAAACGCGCTGGGCAATCGTTACCTTAGTTCTGTTTACGAACGCTAGAACTACTATGGCTTGTTATCCCAGCAACAGTAAATCGCGTGTCGTGGGTCAGCCCGTGGATTCCAACTTTCTTCGGTTCGCTCGCTTCGCGCTAAATTTGTTTTGCTTCATCCATCGCTTCTACTTTGTATACATTGATTGATGTTTATCTATTAACGCTGACTTTTCGTTTCATTATCTCTTCAATACTAATAGGTTCGAAACGCTGCGACACTTTGCTTCTCATCGCTCGTTCAGAAGTTGACGGGGATAGCGAATGCAGATTATGAAATTACAAGCATCAAGTCTCAGTCGAAAGCACTGCACGCGAATGATTTCTTCACAAAGTATCCAAGCTTGCACGCTTTTTTCGACCGCGAACTGGAGCTTTCGGCAATAGACGAGGGAGATGAAACGTGTGAAGTGGAGATTCGTCCGTCTTTAAATGCGATTTTAGCCATTTTGACGCGATTGAAGGTGAATACTAATTATGAAGGATTAGGTAACGGTGTTGGAGATGGTGGTCCTTCTGTATCATCAGCACTCGATCCTTCCTCATTTGTACCGCACTTAGAAGCATGTTCGACGTCAAAGTATATGTCGATACGTGATAGATGTGCTACGGCAATTGCAATTGTTGCTCGTCCATTTGAACGTTCGCGAATTTTGACGCGGGCGCTGGATGAAGCAACTTACTCAGAGAGATATTCGAATCGCACGCACGGTGCTTTATTGAGAGTAAAGAGCGTTCTCAGGATAATTATGGACGAATCGTGCGATCGTAGTAGTGCCCGTAAAGCGTGCGATGAGTTTACAGAAGAAATAACCCGTTGTGCCTTACGTGGACTTTTACAGTCCAGCCATCTTTTAAAAAAGATGGATAAGAATGGTGACCCAATTGTACCAGCGTTACTCGCTTCCACGTGGCTTGAGTGTGCAATAGTAACGTTACAGTTGAGCGATGTCTTAGTATCGTGCGCATCTTCTCCTTCTCTCTCATCGTCTCGTCTCGTATCGATGCCCTCGGCGCTTTTAGAAATCGTGGATGTGAACACATCAAGTGTGGATGCCCTCCGCGGTCAACTCGATCAAAGATACTCGAGTGAGCCAGGACTAAGTGATCTTACTTCGGTGATATCTAGACGACTCGTGGAGTGGAGCATCATAAACGGAAATGATCTTTCTACCATTTCTAGAGTATTGACTGACGATGGAGTCCCGTACGAAGGAAAGGAGGCAATTATGGAGACTTTGTTGGCTTGCGCGCTCGCAGACGAAATTTCAGATATGGATGCGTGCACTCTGAGTTCGTATATCTGGAACTATCTACACCGCATGACTTCTAGCTTCGACGGAGTTGTGCGCGACTGCGAGGGCTCGTACGCGTCTTTCAAACTCGCCTTGCAGCTCCTCGCGAAATTGGATCAAACAGGCGCGACCCATTCAGAGCACTTGAATACGCTTTGTGCTTTATCACAGCGTGTGCGTAACGAAGAATGCAGAGTAGAAGCAATGCGAACTTGGGGTGTTTTGCTATCAGCGAGCGAAAATGGGAGTGACATTGCTGAGAATGCATACGAGTTTGTCACTCTGCTGGACCGGGAAACTATGGATTGGCAATCTGCGTCTACGGACGTTCGTCTCGCCGCAGCAGATGCATTACACAATTCTGGGCTATTAAAGTATGTCTTTAAAAACGGGGGAAAAGAAGCTTTAAAATCTTCATTTGTTAATGATGCAGCGCATATGAAACTAGTTAAAATTAGTTTCCTGCTTTTAGAGGATGAAGATGACGACGTTCGCAGGTCGGCGTGCGTGGGCGTCATGAGTGCTATCAATGGAACAACAACGATGAAAGATTTACCACAGACAGAATGTGTTCTCAAACTTGCATTTCGCGCACTTTTTGATGGTCGCACAACAATGGAACCATGGTTGGCAGACTCTTTTGCCTTGCTTTTACCAGAAGTTTGCGAAAGTACCAGTACAATACTATTAACTGCGTTTTCTGAGCAAAAAATTAAGAGCACCACTCGAAATCATCAAAAGTTATTCGACGAGGAAGAACATCCGAGGAGGGAACCGATGATTCTCGCACAAATGGCTGCACATGCACTCAAGCGCGCTATGATGGAAAGCAATGATTACGCAGATACCGTAGTCAATGCGCTCTCTGCGGCTCGCGTGACTACTGAAGGGTGCGTCCACAATCTCGAACGCTTTATCGATATTGCAAAGAGCGCAAACATGGACGCAGCATGCTACGCCAACGAAAACGTCGAAGCATTTCACTTTGTGACCGTCAACATGATTGTTATTTGGATGCTTAAAAACTCATCTCCAACAGCACAAAGCTTTCGTGAGGCTTGTGCCGTGTTTTCCGGGGCGTCGTTAGTCCATCCTTCTCTGCGCTTCACGGCGCTTCGTACAGTCCTTGGTAACAGTGGTGAAGAAGAAGATTATGACGACAATGAAAGACAACATCACCATCCGTGCTTTTTGCTTTAGTAGATTGTATATTATTTTAGTTAGTTAGGAACGTGTTGTTATGTAAGCTAAGTAGGCTGTGCTAGGAACGAAGACTAATGTTGGTGCTTATGTGCCTTGGTGGCAATATCGCAATATGGCAATAAAGGCACTCGTACCTGTTTTACAAACTCTTCTCGAAATTCGCCACTTTGTTCTGTTGTGATTCAATAAATACGATTGAAATCATGGGCAGCAGCGATGAATACCTGTTGCGCGAAAACTTCAAAATGATCGACGCGGACAACTCGGGAATCATATCTCCGACTGAATTGCAGCGAGCTTTAGGTTCTCACGGTTTACTCTTTAGTCTGCAAACGATATCACTCCTAATCAAATTGCATTCGACGCGAGGCACCGGGACGCTCGATTTTAGCGAATACGTGTCTTTGAACAACTTCTTAGAAAAGACGCAATCTGAATTTGCTAAGTTCGACGTGAATAACGATGGAAAACTTGGTAAAGCGGAGGTGTTCCGAGCATTAAGTTCGATGGGTTTTGGCGAGTGTGACAGTCGTGCCATCGAAGAAGCCTGCAAGTCGTTCGACCCTTCTCGTGAAAACAAAATTGGAGTGCCTGAATTCATAGCGTTGGTTTTATTCTTAACATCGGCTAAGAAAGTCTTCGAGCAATTCGACGTGGCAAAAACAAATTCGGTGACCTTAGACATGAATCAATTTATATTTGCCGCTTCGCGCACGCGCTGAGAAGTGTAAAAAACGTTCATTTATTCATCACGTAAAGTATGCGCTACTCTTGCTTCTTGTTCTTCTTTCCAAGTGCTGCGTTTCCCCCGACGAGCAAAAGGATGATGTAGTAAACACCGACAATCCCTCCTCCGATGGTTAACATCCCGCTCGGGAAAAATGCTCCGTTTCGCAAAATATACTTTGGTGCCATTATACCCATCAATAACGCAGTCACACAAAGTGACAAGAAAGTGTATATCCGGGTTTGTCTATTTTCTTGCCACTGTTGTAAACTCTTATTTGCGAACAAGAAAAGCAACGCACCGAGCACCAAGCCGCTCGCGAGAGAAGGTATCGAGCGCTTCAGCACGAATCCGGCGACGCCGCTCCCGGCCACCATTATTGCCCACGGATATGTCACGCAGAAATCATACATAACTTTTCTTTTTCCCTCTTCACGTTTGTTGTTATCGTCGTCGTCGCTCACGGAAAATACCAAGTCGTTGGTACTAGCTTTTGGTGTTCTCCCTGCTACTCCTAGGGGTTCACGATGAAGCTTTTTCACTCGGACTCTTTCCTCAACCCGGCGCAACGAGGACGAGACTGAAGACGACGACGAGTGCCAACGTCTATTTCTCTCCTCTTCCTTCTTCAGGAAATAGTGCACTCTTTCGCGTTCGTTATGTTTGCGCAGCGCAGCAGTTGTAATAGTAGTAGTACTGAAGGTGCCTTTGAGCAACATTCACGACTAAAAAGAGAGAAACTGCTTTGGTTTGTTGTTAGGTAATAAAACGGTATGTCGGCGTCGTTGTCGGCGCGGTCCACAGTAGCAGGAGCAGAAGATGATGATGATGATAAAGAAGAAGAAGAGGCGGTGATACTAAAAGGCGCGCGCGAACTCTGACACTCGCAACACGTTTTCCCGACGTAATAAATATATTCACGTGCTTCCTCTTTTGGGGACTTTGGGAGGAGACGGGAGAGAGTTAAAAAAGAGCAAACGAGAGAACATCACAACAAATCTGTCAAACATCAAACACAACACTCAAAAACACCTAATTTTTGGTGTAACAAAAAATCGATGCCGTACCATCGCACCACCGATGGAGCATCCACGTCATCGATGGCATCAACAGTAGTAGTTGCAGGATCGTGTTGTGCGTTGGCATTGTATTACATGCATCAGATAAGAAAGCATCACGGAGAAAAAAGTTTGAGTTTTTTAAACAGCGTCATCCCAAAGTCGTTACAACAACAACAACAACAACAACAAGCACGAGAGCAGAATTTGAAGGAGAAGAAGAAATTGCATACAACAACAACAACACGCGACGAAACATCAATACACTCGTCTGTGCTCGATTCTATCGGAAACACACCCTTAGTGAAAGTTCTATCTCTATCGGAGATGACAAAATGCGAGATTTACGCCAAGTGTGAGTTTTACAACCCCGGTGGCTCAGTAAAAGACCGAGTAGCGTTACAAATAGTGCAAGAAGCCATGGAACGTAAAAAATTGAACAAAGGAGGATTAGTCACCGAAGGTACGGCTGGATCCACGGGCGTTTCGTTGGCCATGGTAGCATCGGTATTACGATTAAATTGTCACGTAGTTATGCCAGACGATGCAGCCACAGAGAAGTCTGCTCAGGTTTTAGCATACGGTGCGACAGTTGAAAGAGTGCGTCCGGTTTCGATAACGCACGCGGACCATTTCGTTAACGTGGCGAAACGGAGGGCGGAGGAAAGTAACGAGCAGTTTGGAGAGGGCTCCGGGTATTTCGCGGATCAATTCGAAAATCTGGCTAATTTTAGAGCGCATTATAATGGTACCGGGAAAGAAATATATGAACAAATGATTGATAATGAAAAGAAATTGGACGCTTTCGTGTGCGCCACTGGCACCGGCGGTACTCTAGCCGGCGTCGCGACGTACTTACAAAAAATGCAACCCAGTATAAAGTGCTTCGCCGCCGACCCGCAAGGATCTGGAGTGTTTAATAAAGTTACCAGAGGTGTCATGTTTTCCAACGTCGAAAGAGAAGGCACGAGAAAACGTAACCCGTACGATACCATAACCGAAGGCGTCGGTATAAATAGAATTACGAAAAACAACGCGCTCGTTTTAGAACCTCAGACGGGGAGTTCGGTGAAGTTATATGGGGCGTACAGAGTAACTGACGCGCAAGCCGTGGCAATGTCCAGGTGGTTGTGTGCTAGAGATGGGCTCTTTATAGGAAGTTCTAGTGCAGTGAACTTAGTTTCAGCACTCATGTGCGCTCGCGAACTCGGCGAAGGGAAGGTGATTGTGACCATCGCATGCGACGCCGGATTGCGACACATGAGTAAGTTCTGGAACGACGAAGTCATCGCCAGGCACGACAGTCTCGCTGATGCCGCCACTTTTGGGTCTGATTTAGATTTAACGCCAGAAGAGTTTCTCCACGGGTTACTCAATCGTCCAACGTTCACTGAGATGACGAATTATAACGATGTCAAAATCCCCTCGCCTGCAGCTGGTTCGCCGAATAGATGGGTTTCAGCCGTGCGCAAGCTCAACTTGTAAAAACAGATACCAGTATATAATAAAATCAAACCGCATTTAAATAGTATTAAGAAGTATATCTCATAGACAGACAAAAGAAATTCTCTCTATTATACGTGCATAAGCGATGAAGCCACCACCGTCGTCGTCTGTGTCGTCTCTTTCGAGTCGAAGGGAAGCCAAGAGAACGAGACGATACGTGATGTTGTTAGCCTTCGTTTCTTTTCTCGCCCCACTGGTTTACCATCAAAATCACGAGTCGCACCCGCAAACGAAGCGAGGAGAGAGCCGAATATCCACCTTCGCACATCATCACTTCTCTTCTTTACACGATCAACATCGAAAATCGATTGCCAAGAGTTACGGACACGTGGGTCAAATCGAAGACGACGACGAAGATGATGTTATTGCGCACAATACTCACACCAATAATAATAGAAGTGATGAGCGGAGTTCTTCTCTTTCTTCTTCTTCTTCTTCTCCTTCCAACTGCAACAAGAGAGGGATTGTCGTGAACAACAAGTGTCAGTGCTTGAAACTGTGGCGCGGCAGAACGTGCGAGGAAGGTCCGAACATCTTCTCGTTCAAGAGTAAATCGAGCGAAAAGCTTCCGTCTTCGAGAAAAGTTGACACTCCTTTACAGTTTGAAGGCGACTTCACGACGAACAAAGAGCAACTTCGCAAAACGTGCGAAGATGGGAACATTAAAGTGTTCTTACCGGGTAAAGTACCGCCAATGCGAGTTATCGGTACGTGCAAGTCTGTGGAACAAGCCGGTGTGCCTTTAAAAGATGTCGTCTCCAAAAAGCCGTATAAAAGTTGCGCCGTTGTGGGAAACTCCGGGATGTTGGCGTACGGGCAAAACGGGAAGGAGATTGATTCTCACGACGTCGTCATACGATTTAACGGAGCACCTACGAAGGGTTTAGAAAATCGCGTCGGGACAAAAACATCGTTTAGATTGGTAAATTCAAAATGGTTAGATTTTAGAGAATCGAAAGATGAAGTTATCTTGTGGAACATGAGAGGAGCAGGAGCGCTCGAAGATTACATCAAGCGCCGCGCAGAGAAAGGAAAAGACGAGAAATTTTATCTTTTATCTTCGAGTTTCGTAAATTACGTCGGAGAAATGGCGTACCAATTGTCGAATTCGTTCGATAATTTACCGGGAGGTTTCAACGCCGGCGATTACACGCCAACCAGTGGGTGGACTGGATTAATTTTTGCGGTCAACGTTTGTACGGAAGTGAAATTGTACGGCATGCAAATTTCAGAAGCGCAGGGTGTTCCGTATCATTACCACAACCGATGCCCTCAACCGTACGGCGAGAGAGACCAAGCGGAGTGGTTAATGTTTCAGAGATTTGCTCGACACAAGTTAGCTTCGTTTAAGGAACCGTGCATAGAAGAATGTCACACCGATAATCCAGACGATTGTAAGAGATGCATGTCGGAGAGGTCTGATTTTTACGGCGAAGAAGCCACAAAGGAAGGGAGAATAGCATGGGAAAAGAGCCCAATGCCGCATTACTGCTTATCGAGATCAATGTTGCTAGAAAAAGAAAAGAAACACATGGAAAAAGGAGGGCAATCCTACACGAAGGAGGAGCGGGATAAATTTCTGAGTGAAATCAACAAGAAAATTGCGCCTCCTGCGCCTCTAAGAGCACCTAGGAAGAGAAGGCCAGCGAAATGATGTCAGTTTCGTAAGAATTTAGCAGCTTGTTGTAACATTGCGTTTTCAATGTTTTCATTTATATTGCGGAACCTATTTCTTTTCACGTCATTTGATTGAACTTTCTTTTCAGCGTCCAATAGCTCAACGAAACTTCAGCTTCTAAATCGGCCAAAGCGCGCACATTGGGCGCATACATTTCTAATCTTCGTATCTGTTCCTCATCTATTGTTACGGTGACTTTTTTAGTCTTGCCGTATTGCTCCATAGTTCCAAAGTGATCCGGTATTGCGTAATTCTCACCAAGAGACTCAACCGTCGAGTTCCCAAGTTTTCGCTCAATCTCTGTGAGCGCGTGCGATTCATCCAGCCACGTCGTGTGACCGCCTTGTTTGTTGGGTTTCACGTCGTTTTTCGTCGGATTAAGCCATGGCTTATACCCTTTCTTCGTGCAAAACCACACCTTTTCTTCGCAATTCGCGGCGACCAACGAGATTGCCAATCCCATGGAGTCGGCACGACCGACACGACCAATTCTGTGCACGTAATCTTCACTCCGATCTGGTAAAGTCATATTGATCACGAACGGGAGACCTGAGATGTCTAAACCTCGAGCCGCAACATCAGTACAAATGAGAAATTTGATTTCTCCATATTTAAAAGCTGATAAATTTGCTCTGCGTTCATCCATGGATTTTGCGCCACCCAATACTGCGCAGGAATACGCCGAAGTTTGCAAGTTAGCCGATTTATCGTATCCACACTTATGAAAAAAGTTGGCAAGATTATCGCAATCGAAGTTTGTTCGACAAAAAATCATGCACTTTGTGATGGAATGCGTATCAATCAACTCTTTCAAGACGCGAGGTTTGAGCATTTTGATAGCTTCGGATAACTTTGATTTCGTGTCGTTACTATCGCTATCAAACACGTGTACTCCATCGGTTGAGATGAACTCTTTCAAACCTCTAATGTTCTCATTTTCATCGTGGTTTGCCGGATCTATGCGAACGCACGCGTGGTGCACGGAATCCGGGATGACGGCGTCTCTCCCTTTTAAATCGACCCAAGTTGGATTTACGCAAAGCTTACCGGCGAGACGCGTTATCTCCGGTGAATGCAAAGTTGCAGAAAACATGAGCGTCTGCAATCGATCGATACCAACTTCATTCCCGTTGAATTTTTGTAATTGCTCGGCGAGTTTTAGAATTGCTGACTGATTTCCCATGCTAACCAAGCGATCAGCTTCATCAAGAATGAAGAATTTGACGTTCGAAACGTCGATGAACCCTTTTTCGACGAGATCGACGATTTTACTCGGCGTGCCTGTGATGATATCGCAGCCTTCGGCGAGCCACTTTCTTTGTTTTTTATCGTCGACGCCACCGCCGGTAAATAAAGCGCACTCGATTTCAGGATTTATCAAATATTTCTTGAAGGAGATCAAAACATCTTGCGTTTGTTCCGCCAAATCTCTCACCGGTTCCAGAATTATCGCGAGTGGCTTTTTACTTGCCATTGATCCATCGCCTTTACTAGTATTGCTATTGTTGTTCTGCGACGCTTCTACGAATGATTTGATGTTTTGCTCCTCGCATTCGGCGCACGATACGAAACCGTTTCTTTTCAAAAGGTCAGGGAATTTCAACGGCGTGCTCCCAAAATTCATTTCCACTTCAGCGTCTTTCACACATATTGCAGGAAAGTACACGTCCTGTCCATCTTTGGAGTTTTTCTTAAGTTTGAACGCAACGGCGCTCTGTTTCGGAAATTCTGTTCCATTGAGCGCGTATGAAATTTCCATGGTTTCCAAGTTCAACATGCACGTGACGACGTCGCCTTTTCCAAACTTTGTTCCGTAATCTTCAAATTTCTTACCGTGGGACTTCTTACCAGTTCCTCCGTAACCCCACGAGGAAGCGTCTGTTCCTAATCCATCCAAAGAGGCATTGACAAAGCTAAATCCAAGCCTGACTAAACCGTCGTCCAAGACGGAACACTCGTATCCTACTTTGGCGTGCTTCTTTTTGTTGTCGTCGTTGTTGTTGTTGTTCCCAGAAGTGCAATACCCCGTTGTACATCTCGCGCCTGCCCACGCATGCTTTGCCCTGCATTCGGCTTTAAGTCCATTTGAGGTTTCTTCGTCTATAGCAAAAAGTGCGTTTCGATCTGTGCTCGATAATCGCGGTATCTTTTTCGTTCCTTCTTCGTTTGTTTTTGCCACCTTTTGCTTCTTCGTCGTTTTTGTCTGCTTCGTTAGTGCTTCCACACCGGCGTTCCCACCACCATGATTTCCACGCACTACTTCGTTCTTCATGCACTCGACGAGAACTTCGTGGACGATTTGTAAAACCGGTAATCCAAACGCACCAGTCTTGCCGCTCCCGGTTTCCGAAGCCACCAAGACGTCGCCGCCGGTCAAAATTAACGGCATCGCTTCGGCTTGAACCGCCGTCGGAATGTTCCACTCGTTCTCTTCACAGGAAGTGATGAGCTCTGGACAAATCCCGAATTCCTCGAAGGCAGACATTAGTATTTGGAGCGTTATTAGATGATATTGAGAACGCGCGTCTCTATCTATCCATCTATCTAAATGCACCCCAGCGTTTTCTTCTGTGCGTGTTTGTTTGTGACTTTTGACGTGTAAATTGTTTGACGAACGAATTTTCTAGTATTACGTATGCCCTCGCGACTGCGTCCTTATTTTTGGAGCGCATGTATATCTCTTTTGTGACTTTCTGTGACTTTTTGCGTTTAGGGTTTAGGGTTTAGGGT